>Ga0210018_1000049_pt1 | contig 48121 bp, 41 predicted proteins | sample CryGeyCG2014_010_2_FD_183967 | JGI IMG/M metagenome (GOLD analysis project Ga0210018, IMG submission 183967) | Groundwater microbial communities from aquifer - Crystal Geyser CG09_land_8/20/14_0.10 (SPAdes) (version 2) | ecosystem: Environmental > Aquatic > Deep subsurface > Groundwater | place...
CGCCTTCGGCGAATAAAAACAGGATTCCAAAGGGGTGCCCCCTTTGGTCGCAGGGCGGGGATCGGAAAGCCCCGCCCGAGAAATATAATTTAATATCTTTTTCATTTTATTTATTTTGCGGCAGAATACCCTGCGGTCTTGCCGCAGGGATGAAGCCGCAAAAGAACTTGTCCCGTTCGCAACGGGATACCCCGCAGCTTGCTGCGGGGAGGGGTTCAATTCTTTATCTGATAAATTTTAGTCTGATCTTGTTGATAAAATAAAGGATAGTTTTTAGCGAAAAAAGTCTCGTTTGCAGAGTAATTAGATTTTTCACTAGGTCCAATTACAACATAATCAACTCTATATTGTTTTAACAAATTTTTTGTATCTTTACCACCATAAAACATAGTCCTTACGTCTTTTTCCCTAGAGCCATAATCTATACCATAAGTCCAGAGCCAGCCTCTGTATCCCATTAATATTTGTCTTCCTGTCAAAGCTGGAATTGGGTGGTTATGTTGGTCGGACGTTAAGAATATAGCATTTGACGGAGCTTTCTTTTTCACGAATTCAGCAAGCTTTATGTCATCTTTGCTGAAAAGTTGATAACCCGAATGTAAATAAAGATGTAGCAAATCAAGAAAAGAAGAAAATATTAAAAATGGAAAAATTAGAAAAATTAGTATTTTTGCCAAGAAATTTTTATTCCAGATTTTTACTAAGAAATTAGCAATTAGAATTGTGTTTAACAAAAACCAATAAGTCATTATCTTAATATTGTCATAGTCGTGAGGTTGAAAAATAATTATATTAGCCAAAATAAAAAGAGTAGAAAAGCAAAGATAGATTTTTTTGAGATTCTTTGGAGCTAGAAAGAAAGCAGGTAGAATCAATATTAAATAGAGCCCGAGATTTCTCAGCCAGAATGATAATCCATTTTCTTTCTTTGCCATCCAAAAAAGTAGGATTCTTGGATGATAATTACTTGGAAAAAACAACATCAACACTTGCCACGTTCCTAAAACCGCAATTGGTCCAAAAAATGATAATAATTTTGTAAAGACAGTTTTTTTATTTTTTTCTTTCTGAAAAATTATCAAAGAAAAAACAACTACACAGATAGATATTAAAGAATGGAGATGAATAGTTGGCAGGGTTGAGGCAATAATTCCAGCTGCCAATAAGAACTTATTATTTTTTTTATCTAAGGCAATAAGAACTAAAGATAAAATCAATATTCCCAGGGGAAATCCCATTGCCATGCTTCTTTGAGGGAGCAAAAGCGCGTTAAGGAAGGCAGTCCAGTGAATATTGTATTTATCAATATTGGTATATTCGATGCGTGAATTTTTTAGAAAATTAATAATCTCAGAAAAGCCCTGAAGATTTTTTATATCTTGGAAGAAATAATTGAAGCCAAAACCTCCGCCTAACAGATAAAGAATAATGGCTAAAATTGCAATACTCTCTTTTTTTGAGATTCTGAACGCAAAATAATAAAGGATTACAATTAATAATATGGAAAAAATAAAGCCGGGAAGTATCATCGCGGAAATCCGGTCAGCTCCTATTTTCATTAATAAAGCCGACAAAAAATCCATCATAAATGTATAAGAGAATTTTCTGCCAACAAATAACGGATGTTCCAATGAAATCTTATCAGATGAAAGAAAGTGGGAAACATAAGCGTTATGAGCTCCCCAGTCTCCCCAAACACCGGCAGTTCCAATGGTATATATGTTTTGGTTGTTATCTAAATAAAATACTTTTGGCCACAGACTACCAAAGAACAAAAAAGCCACAATGAAAATTAGGAAAAATAGATTTAGCTTTCCGGCAAAGATTCTCTCTCGAAAATTTCCGATATCATCTTTTAATTCACTAATAATTCTTTTGCGATAGAAAAAACAAAAAATAGCACTGGTAAGAAACGATAGAAAGAATACCAATAAGATGGTAATTTTAGTAAAACCAAAAAAGAGAGAGAATATGAAAGAAAAAATAGTAAGAAAAACAGAACCCAGCATTATTCCCCAAGCTGTTTTTTCTTCCAAAATTAACTCAACCCTCAAGAGATAAACTAAAATAACGCCAAAGATTCCTGAAAAAATAAAAAATATAAACGCGGGAAAGCTAAACGGCATAATCTTAAATTATTGCAAAAAATGCATAATTCTTAAAATTATTGCAAAAAATGCATAATTCAAGAAATTATAGCAATATTGCATAATTTTAAAAATTATAGCAGAAATTGAAAAAATTTGAAGATCTGCTATAATATAAGAACCTCCTTGCTTCGCTCGGAGAACCTTGATTCTCGCTAACATTCGAATTAAGAACCTCCTTGCTTCGCTCGGAGAACCTTGATTCTCGCTAACATTCGAATTAAGAACCTCCTTGCTTCGCTCGGAGAACCTTGTTTCAAATTTTTCACTTGAAATAACATTGTATGCCAATTCCTAATTCTATTTTAAAATTTCTAGAAAAGAATGGCGTAAGATATGACACAATAGATCATCGTACTGTGTATACTGCGTATGATAAGGCAGCCACTTTAAAGGTAAGACCTAATATCATTGGCAAAACCTTGGTTCTAAAAGTAGATAATGATTTGACGCTTGTTATGATTTCAGGAAATAAAAATCTAGATAAAAATAAATTAAAAAAGGCAATAAATACGTGGCGGAAAAAAACTGGACAAAAGTTAGTAAAAAAGATAGATTTTGTTTCAGAGAGATTGATAAAAAATAAATTTAAAGGAGTAAAATTAGGAACATTGCCTCCTTTTGGAAATTTGTGGGGGATGCCGACATTTATTGATAAGTCTTTATTTGCGCATAAGAAAATTTTTATTAACTCTGGTGATTACGAATTGTCGCTGAAAATAAACTCCAGTATTCTTAAAAAATTAATTCCAGATTTAATCGTTGGCCAGCTGTCCAAGCCTAAATGACATATTACAGCTTTTTCCTTAAATATTATAGAAAAGCCGCCGAAAAGATGTGTGCAGATTGCAAAGATTTTATTGCAAAAGGGTCTAAGATTCTGGATTTGGGTTGCGGTTCTGGTGTGATTGGTAAATACTTTCAAGATTTTTTTCAAGCAGAAGTGATCGGGGTAGATATAGAAGACAAAAGAGTTGAAAATATACCATTCAAGATTATTGACGGGGTTAATCTTCCTTTCGCCGATAATTCCTTCGACACGGTTTTAATTGCCTATGTTTTACATCACGCATCAGATCCTATGTCACTGTTAAGAGAAGCAAAGAGGGTAACCCGGAAAAATATTATTATCTACGAAGATTTGCCCGAAGGTTTTTTCGGCAGAATCCTATGCGGATTTCATGGGATAACTTTCAACATTTTCCTTCAGAAAAAGAAGCAAAAGCACCACTTTAAAAAGGTAGAAGAATGGGAGGAAATTTTTGCTAACCTTGGGCTAAAGAATTTTTTTTCAAAGAAAATTGTGGCAAACTATACTATTGCTTATATTGCTTATCCAGTAAAAAGATTTTTCTTTGTTTTAGAGAAAAAATAGAAATCTGGGCGTGTGGCTTCCTCCTTCGCCCTCATTACATTCGGGCTTCGGACGGACAAGCATACAGAATTTCAAGGTATGCTCGCCCATCGAAGCTCTGATGTAAATCAGAGCGAAGTTGGGGCGTGTGGCTCAGTGGTAGAGCGCGTTCCTGATAAGAACGAGGTCGAAGGTCCGATTCCTTCCACGCCCACTACTTTGCTAAATCTTCGTAGTGCGAAGCACATAATTTTGGTTATTTGCGGAAGGCTTTGCCCTCCGAAGTTTTACTATAGTAGGGCTTCGTCCTCCGTAGCCTTGGCGAAGGAGGGCCCGTAGTTTAGTGGTAGAACGCCTCATTTGGCCCGATTAATAAATTTTAAAATGTTCTTCGTTTAAAGTTTCTTAATCGAGGATCCGCGATATATTTTGGTGGGCCGATAGTTCAGAGGAAGAATACCTCATTTGCAATGAGGAGATCGTGGGTTCGAGTCCCACTCGGTCCACATTAGACGATTTGTTTCGCCCTCGCCCCTCGCTTCGCTCGGGGCTCGGGCTTCGTCGGGCAGAAAATAAAGGTAATTCCAGGGCTTTTTGAAATCCACAAAAAGCCACTGGTCAAAAATTCGGCGGTTCGAGCCGATTTTTTTGAGGAAATTTTTCATCTCGGAAAAATTATCAGACAAAGCGAAATTTTTGGCTTGGTTAGCTTCAATTATCCAGTTTCTCGTGAGTTCGAGCCAATAATTGCCTTTTCGCTCAAAATCGCTTAATTTTTCTTCCAAAGTTTTCTTTTCACTCATTAAATAGTTTTTCTTCAATTGAAATTCCGGCAGTTCCAAGTCGCCTTCAAGGTATGCGTCCATCAGGCGATTTATTTTTGTTTTTACTTTTTCCAACTCCGTTTTAAGATTTTGAGCGAAAAGGTCTGACGAGCGTCGGGCTTCCGTGCTCTCGTTTTCCAATTTTGCCAAAAACTTTTCCCGCCACTCGTCGGGCAAAGAAACTTTTTGACAAGTTTCTTTTATTTGTTCGGCAAAATTTTCTTCCCGCAAAAAGCGAGTTTGGGAGCATTTTTGCGTTTTGCTCTTGAAGGTGCAATGGTAGTAGTGATATTTTTTGCCGCTCTTTTTGATTTTTCTTTCGGCGGTTATGGTGTACCCGCACTCGCCGCAAGCCGCAAAATTAAGGAATCGAAAGTTTTTCGGTTCTCGCTTTTTGCGGGGTTTGCCGTTTGAGATTAAAGCTTCTTGGATTTTGTCAAAAAGTTTCTTTGGAATCATTGACTTATGACTGCCTTGATGTAATTCCCCGCGATAGAGAAAGTGTCCATAGTAAAAAGGATTTTTCAAAATTCCTTGAATTGTAGAAAGATGTAATAGTTTTCCGTCTTTGCCAACCAAGCCAAGAGAAAACATTTTGCTTTGAATTTTCGTTAAAGTGTATTCGCCGGTGGCAAAAGCCATTAAAACCTCTTTTACTTTACGAAATGTCTTTTTGTCTGGCTCAATAGTTCTTAATCTCGGCTCGTTGAAATATCCGAGCGGGGCTTTTGCCGAAAGTTCGCCCCGCCTGATTTTTTGCCTGATGCTTCGTAAAATGTTTTCTCTTAAATTGTCGGTATAATATTTCGCTTGTCCAAAAGCGACAGAAAGTATAAATTTTCCCTGCGGCGTTGGCTCAAACCAAAATGTGGGGAATTTTAGCGAGGTAATTTTTCCAGTATCTACAAGATAAATAATTCGTCCGCCATCAATACTATTTCTCGCAAGGCGGTCGGGGTTCCACGCTAAAATTCCTGAACCGTTGCCTTTTTCAATTTCCGACATCATAAAATTAAAAACTTCTCGGCCCGGCTCTTTAGCGGTTTTGCTTTCATAGTATTCTTTAACCACAAAAAGATTGTTTTGTTTGGCAAACTCTCTCAACTCGGCGAGCTGGGCCTCAATGGACAAAATTTGCCTTTCTTCGTCCTCGCTTGATTTGCGACAATAGATGAAGTATTTAATCATAGTTTTTAGAAGTTTTTAATTTTATATTGCACCGGCAATTTTAAAAATTTCGTTTTTATTACCTTTATTTTCTGCAAGCCTTAGCCCGAGCCCCGAGCGAAGCGAGGGGCGAGGGCGAAAGAAATCGTCTAATGTGGTATTTGTTAGAAAAAGTTAGAACCCATTTTCAAGAAAATCCCGACGCCGATTTCTAGAATTTGTGCTCGGGCGGGCAAAAAGGAAGGGGGTTGGGGGGAAGGAATTTTTGCCCGTCCTCGTTTTTCCGCCGCCACAATTTTTCGTATTTCGCTTTGCGAAAAACGCCGTTCGCCCTTTACTATTTTCATTTTTTAGTATAACATTGTAATAGGAGAAAAGAGATATTACTCATACTTTAATTCTACTACCACGATATTAGTATGTCAACCATTACCAAAAATTTAAGAAAATTAAGGAGGGTCAAAGGATTTTCCCAAGAAAGATTGGCAAGATTGGCCGATGTCGCCAATAACACAATTATCAAAATTGAAGCTGGCAAAAACCAGAATCCAACGCTTGATACGCTCAAGAAGATTGCCAAAGCTCTTGAGGTGAGTATTGATGAGTTGATAAATTAATTTTATGTTGGTAAAACACAATAAAAATTCAAAAGGTTTTATCCAAATCCCAATACTTATCGCGATTATTATAAGTGTTTTAATTGTTGGTACTGGAGGATATTTTGGAGTAAGGCAATATCAAAGTTATCAAGCCAAAAAAATTGAAAAAGAAAAAGTAGCGATAGAACAAAAACAAAAGGAAGATAAAGAGACGAAAGCACAAGAGGACGCTAAGGCAGCGGAGGTAGAAAAGTTGAGGCACGAAGTGGAAGAACTTAAAAAATCACAAGCAAAAATAGAAAACACTAAGCCGCCAGTTACTCCCGAAATCAAAAAAACATTTTCAACCGCACAGATTGTTTCTCAAAACAAAAAATTTATCGTTAATATTATTTGCCAAACCGGAGACGGAAGCGTTTATGGGTCGGGAGTTGTTATTGAGAGAAGTCAGAACGGTCTTATTATTTTGACGAATTATCATGTTACAAAATATGCTAAAACGCCGCCTGCGGGAGTTCCGCCATGTATTGTTGTTGGGAGTGGAGCTGGCTTAGGCGAATCTAATGAGTTTTACTATGGCCAACCAATTTACTATCCAAACGTTGCCTCTCAAGACACGATGAGTTAATTGATTTTTCATTCATTGAGATTAAAGATCCTATACCGAGTGAAACAATGTATTATGATGAAACTACTGGTAAATATACAACGCAAAAATCTACACCAGAAACAACCCTGTTATCTACTTACATTTTTCCGAAAATCTGCTCCCAAAATTTACTAAAATTAGGTGAAGAAATCATTATCCTAGGTTATCCTACAATTGGCGGAGATTCTATTTTGCAGGGAGTTCCAAATACTCGTTTAATTGCAACCGAAGGAATTATTAGTAATACTGTATCTAGTTTTGATAATTATTTTGTCAGCTCGGCGAAAATTGAGCAGGGAAATTCAGGAGGAGGAGCATTTTTGAAATCTGGAAATTGTCTTGCTGGTATGCCAACATATGTGCAGGTTGGTGCAATTGAAAGCTTGGGAAGATTAATCAATCTGCCGAAGTTAAAAGAAACATATCTTTCAAAAATTTTTTATAATTTATGAACAGACCAAAAAATGATTACGAATATGAGATAATTAATCAAATTCTTCTTGCAGAATTATGTTTTGATATTTGTAAATTAGTACCGATTATAGACGGCCTAGTATCACATTTCTTTCCTTATTTTTATAATCTAAATTATTCAACGGGAATTATTGCTCTGAATAATTTATTACTCTCTAAAAATCCAAACGAAATATCGCTCCTTAATTTTCTAGAAAAATATGAAAATCAGTTTGACCAAAAAGAAAAATCGAAGGTTACTAATTTTAAGCAACAAATTGGGGAGTTATCACAAAAATTAAAAAATATCTTGCCATTTAATCTTCGCCATAAGGTTGCGGCCCATCGCGACGAGAAATTTAGACATTATGATTTTTGTTGTGCGTATTTGTCGCCCGATTATTTAAAAGAATACTTTTCTTTGAATATAAGTCTCAAAAGGATATTTTGTGATTTTTCTAATTTTTCTTTTACTGATTTTCCTAATAGTCGTATTATTGAACAAGTGAAAGAGATTTTACCTGTTCTAGATAAACGAACTGTTCAGAGCATACGTTGACAAAAATAACGGCGGCGAGCCAGCTTCGCTGGCACGAAAAATTGTGGCGGTGAAAAAAGAAGCGGCGAAAAGCGAGGGCGGGCAAAAATTCCTTCCCCCAACCCCCTTCCTTTTTGCCCGCCCGAGCGTAATTTTCAGAAGTCGGCGGCGGGATTTTCTTGAAAATGAGTTCTAACTTTTTCCAATAAACACCACACTTTCGGATATGTCAACCTTTCCGCCTCGTCCCGACTGCGTCGTCGGGACTCGGCGGCCAAATTGAACGGAGTTTTGAAAGAAAAAATCAATTTTTGGTTTTGTAAAATGTGGTTCGAGCCGATATTTTTCCGGTTCTTTGGCAGTTTTGGAAGAACGCGGCGAGCCCCGCGGGCGAGCCGCAGATTACGGGGGCTTGTTTTCGTCCCGAGCTTGTCGAGGGGCGAAAAATGCTGTGCCCGTCCGTAGTTTTCTTTATCCGTCCGAAGCTTTAGCGAAGGAGGAAACGAAGGAGGGTTCGAACTAATTTAAGAATAGTCCACAAAACTACCTCAATAATAAATCGGTTCTTTGCACAAGTTTTGTGTTTTAAAAAATGTAAATTTTGTTATAATATTTATAGTTCTTAGTATTTCATGCGTAAGGAGGCAAAAGATGAACAGTGGTAAGTGTTTGTCAACGACCTGTACCAACGATTTGTGCGGTCTAGTAAGAGTAACTATGCAGGCGGTAGATCTAGGCGCTAAGTGTCTGGCTAGAGAAACCAGACAAAGAGGAACGAATGAAATAGAAGCTACGAGAAGCAGGTGTCTAGCAAGAAGCCTTCGGGCGACAAGGTTGGGCCATGTTGCCAAACGAAACCCGAGACAGCGCCACCTATGACGTACTTAAAAGACCCGAGCATGTCTTAAAAACTGCTCACTTTTGTTTTTGTAAACCCCGTTAGAAGTCAGACACACATAGCTTATTAATAAGGCCTGGCACAAACAAGTAAAAGAGAGTTCAATTAAAGACTTTTGTCTTTCTGACTTCTAACGGGGTAAACACATTCGTACGCAAAGTTATCCACAGATGACATTTTTATTATCTTTCTAGATTAGTATAATGAATTAAGAACCTGCCCTTTGGGCAGAACCTTGTTCCTCGCTACGCTCGGAATAAGACTTAAAAGGTCGAAATCAGAATTACTTTTTTAATAAGTTTTAGTAAAACAGTATATGGCGCCTGACATTTCTTATTTGCAACTTAGTCTTCAGAGTTTTTGGCAATGGCTTTTTGAATTCATACCCAATTTGCTCGGAGCGTTAATTGTTTTTGCGATAGGTTTAATTGTGGCTTCTGTTGTGGGAAAGATTGTTAAAGAGGTACTAGTTCGCGTTGGATTCAATAAGATTTTTGATAAAACTGGCTGGGACGACGCTTTTACCAAAGCAGAACTGAAGTTAAATCCTGCAGAGTTTCTTGGTAAAATCGTAAAGCTGACGCTGATTGTTGTTTTTTTGATGCCTGCGGTAGAGATCCTTCATTTATCTGAATTTGCCGTTTTTTTGAGAGGGGTAATCAGCTACATCCCCCATGTTCTCGTTGCGGCTTTTATGCTGGCAGTAACGGCAATGGTGGCAGAAGTAGTTGAAAAAATTGTTGTTGCATCAGTGGAAAAAACCGGAGTGGGTTATTCGTTGTTGGCTGGAACAGTTGTTAAATGGGCAATTTGGTTTTTCGCAATTTTAGCGATTCTTAGCGAACTGCAAATTTTCAGAGAATTGGTAAATACAATATTTACTGGCCTGGTGGCGGTTTTAGTTCTTGCTTTTGGTCTTTCTTTCGGCTTGGGAGGTAAAGATGTTGCTGCTGAACTTTTGAAAGATTTGAAGGATAAACTCAGAAAAAAATAAATTAACAATTGGGCCTTGTTGTCAAAGGGGGTTTTTATAGAAATCCCCCTTGACAAGGTCTTTTTGTTTTTCTATAATTACAGCAGTATGAGAAAATTAAGAATGATCCTGAATAAAGGAAGCGGTTAATGTCGGCTTTTTTTGTCGTATTTTTATGCCGCTTCCAGATAAGCGGTTTTTGTTTCGCTTCGCTCTTCCTACGAATTACGAATCTAAACTAATTACGAATTTATGAATAAAACGTATTCGTAATTCGATAAAATTCGTAATTGGTAGGAGAAGCGACGAATGAAATGAGGAGCAATAGGAAAGAACATTGACAATTAAATCTAGCTAAATACCCTGTAGTATATTTCAAAAGTTGAAATTTCACTACGGGGCAAGAAATTGCATTTTAAGAGCGGATGGAGGATGCCTTGGGAGATTGAGGCGACGAAGGACGTGGCGTGACTGCGATAAGCCTCGGGGAGGTGTCTAGCAACCTTTGATCCGGGGATGTCCGAATGGGGAAACCCTGCGCAGCAAAACTGCGCAAGCGCTGTTTCGCTGCGCACTGAAAAACCAAAAAACTGAAGAATAAAGAAGTTTCATTGTTTTTCGGTTCTTACGTTTTTTAGTGCGCTGCGAAGCAGCGCGGCGAACCCGCTGAAGTAAAACATTCTAGTAAGCGGAGGAAAAGAAAAAATATGCCGTGTCTCACTTTTGTTCGACACGGAACGTCAAATGCCAAAGCCCAAATGTCAAATCAAATCTAAAATCTAAATGTCAAAACATAATTTGGATTTTGGACTTTAAACTTGATTTGGAATAATTTGGATTTTGAAATTTGGATTTCCGTGGCGAGCGGTAGTGAGACACGGTGATATTCCCTTAGTAGCGGCGAGCGAAGAGGGAAGTAGCCTAAACTTTCCAGCTGCTTCACAGCTGGTTACGAATAATCACGAATTCTGGCGCTTCGCACCTCACTAATTAGTACGATTCGTATAAATTAGCGAGCGAACGAAGTGAGCTAGATTCGCGTAAATTCGTATCCAACTGCGAAGCAGTTGGGAGGGGTTGAAAGTAAATATCGTCGGGAGCCCAGCATATAATTTTATGTGCTGGATTTCTGAGGGAGAACATTTAGGTGAAGCTTCGTTAGTTAAATGACCCTGGAAAGGGCAACCAAAGAGGGTAATAGTCCCGTAGACGAAAACGGCTTTATGCTCCTTGATATTTTACCAGCTGCTTCGCATCTGGCTACGAATAATCACGAATTTTGGCGCTTCGCGCCTCACTAATTAGTACGAATTCGTATAAATTAGCGAGCGAACGAAGTGAGCTAGATTCGCGTAAATTCGTATCCAACTGCGGAGCGGTTGGGGTACTTAAGTACCACGGGAAACGATAATCCTGTGGGAAGCAGGCCAGACTAATTGGCCAAGGCTAAATACTCAATCTCACCGATAGCGAACTAGTACCGTGAGGGAAAGGTGAAAAGTAGGGAGGTGATCCCGGTGAAATAGAACCTGAAACCATCTCGCTCACAAAGAGTCGGAGCTGTCCTACGCTCCTTGCTCCGCAAGGAGCTTCGGAACAGCAGGCCTCGTTATAATGGGGGCTTGCCAGTCCGTAGCTCTTTACGAAGTAAAGAGCGTAGGATGGTGACGGCGTGCTTTTTGCAGAACGAGCCAACGAGTCTCTTTACTTTCTTGTCTAACCCCGCCCTCTATGCTTTATGTTCACGGCGAAAGCCATTGAACCTTGAGAAAAATACTCTTTCTTTTCTCAAATTATAAAATATAGAGCTTAGAGGGCGGGGGGAGGCTTAGTGAAAGCGAGCGTTAACAGCGCGAAATTAAAAGAAAGTAAAAAGGACCCGAAGCCAAAGCGAGCTTGCCATGACCAGGGTGAAGCCCCTTTAAAACGGGGTGGAGGCCCGAACCCGTGAGCTGTGCAATACTCTGGGATGAGTTGTGGTAAGAAGTGAAAAGCTAAACGAGCTTGGTAATAGCTGGTTCTCTCCGAAATAGCTTTCGGGCTAGCCTTTGTCTTGATTTTTTCAGGGGTAGAGCACTAAATGGAATGTTTTGAGTTTTCTCAGACATTCTAATTAAACTCCGAATACTGAAAAAAACGACAAGGAGTTAGACTGTGGGGGCTAAGTTCCATAGTCAAAAGGGAAGCAGCCCAGATCTTCATCTAAGGTCCCTAAACTTCCGCGATTTCGCGGATCTGTATCTCTCTTTATAGAGAGATACCGAGAGCTAAGTGTTTTCTAAGGAAGTAGGTTTCCTCTGATAGTTAGGAGGTTAGCTTAGAAGCAGCTATCCTTTAAAAAGTGCGTAACAGCTTACTAATTAAGGAATCCTGCGCCGAAGATTAACGGGACTAAAGCTCAGTACCGAAGATAAGGGAACGTAACATTTGCTTGCAAATTGTACGTTCGGTAGGAGAGCGTCTCTATTGCAGTGAAGCCCGGCCGTAAGGCATCGGGTGGAGCGATAGGGAGTGAGAATGTTGGCATGAGTAACCACAATGGACGTTAAATCCGTCCACACCGAAAACCCAAGGTTTCCTTGGCAATGACAATCAGCCAAGGGTTAGGCAGGCCTAAGGTATAGCCGAGAGGCGAAGCCGATGGACAGCCGGTTAATATTCCGGCCCCTCTTCATCTAATTCTAAAAGGGGACGAAGTTTAGTAGTTTGAGCAAATTATTGGATTTTTGTCGCCAGCCTGAGATTTTTCAAGGGCTGTCGGGAAGCTCGATTTATCGGGCGAACTCAAATGAGCAAGCTTCCTAGAAAATCCTTTTAGGAATTAATTAGATGATGAGTCTGTACCGCAAACCGACACAGGTGGGTTGGTGTGAATACACCAAGGTGAACGGGTGAAACCTCGTTAAGGAACTAGGCAAAAAAGTGTCCGTAAGTTAGCAATAAGGACTTCCCCTCCTAATTTTGGAGAAAAAATCAATTAAACCGAGAATTATATAATTGGTAGTCTTGGAGTATCTAACTCCAATCCAAAATTAGGAGGGGACGCAGCGAAAGTATCCCTGGCGACTGTTTATCAAAAACACAGGTCCCTGCTAAACTCGCAAGAGGATGTATAGGGGCTGAGGCCTGACCAGTGCTGGAATGTTAAAGATGCCGGTTGTATCGCAAGGTATGGCTGAGTGTTATAAGCTTCCAGTGAACGTCCGCGGTAACCATAACCGTGTTAAAGTAGCGTAACCCCTTGCCAGGTAAGTTCTGGCCCGCATGAAAGGTCTAACGACTTGGGAACTGTCTCAACGAGGAGCCCGGTGAAAATGCAATACCGGTAAAGATGCCGGTTATCTGCGGCTAGACGGAAAGACCCCGAGAGCTTTACTGTAGGGTAGTATTGAGTTTTGAGTTTTGATGCGTAGCGTAGTGGGTAGGCTTTGAAGTTCAGTTTTCGGACTGGATGGAGCCAACAATGAAACACCCATCTTTTAAACTCTCAATTCTAATTTCGTCCCTCATTTTTGTTCCGGAAGCGATACTAATTACTAATTAGCAACGAATTTACTAATATTGTGAATTTGTACATTCGTGTGTCATTTGCAGATTAGTGTCGCATTGGAAGCAAAAGTGAGGGACGGAGGACAGTGCTACTCGGTCAGTTTAAGTGGGGCGCTTGCCTCCTAAAAAGTAACGGAGGCGTTTAAAGGTCGGCTAACTCCGGATGGAAATCGGAGCGGTCGTGTAAAGGCACAAGCCGGCTTAACTGCAAGGCGTATATGCCGCGCAGGGAGGAAACTCGAACTTAGTGAACCGATGGATTTTAGTAGAACATCCAAAGATCATCAGCCAAAAGTTACCTCGGGGATAACAGGCTAGTAGAGCCCGCGAGTCCACATCAACGGCTCTGTTCGGCACCTCGATGTCGGCTCATCTCATCCTGGGGGTGGAGAAGCTCCCAAGGGTTTGGCTGTTCGCCAATTAAAGAGGTACGTGAGCTGGGTTCAAACCGTCGATTAGGCGGCTTTCCGTCGCAAGATGAAAAGAAAAAATCGACTAATATCGGTGAAGTCCTACATTGATTTTCAACCTGTCATATGTTAGGATAATACCGAGGGAAGTTGTATATGTTAAGTCAATTAGAAAAAGCATATATTGCTGGATTCTTAGATGGTGACGGTAGTATTTATGTACGGCTTAAACCAAATTCAACTTATCGATATGGATTTCAGATCGCACCATATATTGTTCTTTTTCAGTCACAGAAAGAGCGAGAAAAGTTTGAGAAAATTTGCTCTTTGATTGGATTAGGTTATTTACGCGTACGTAAAGATGGAATTTTAGAGTACATAATTGGAAAAACCGACGCATTGCGTAAATTTCTGAAAATGGTTAAACCGTTTATAATCCTCAAAAAAGAGCAAGTGAACTTGATGATGCAAATTCTAGATATGAAAGATAAAACCAAAAACAGGGAAGATTTTAATAGAATTGCAAATTTAATTGAACGTTTCAGGAATTTAAACTACTCTAAAAAACGGAAAAGACATATATTAACCCCGTAGAGACTTGTCCCATTTTAAACGGGACGGATGGAGGGTTTAATCTTCCATAATATGTCGATCTCCTTCTTAGTTTTTAAAGAACTTTGAAGGATGGTGATATAGTCCATACCATTAGTAATAATGGAAAAAATATGCGTGAGACAGGTTGGTCCCTATCTACCGCAGACGTGGAGTTTTGAGAGGAGTCGTCCTTAGTACGAGAGGACCAGGACGAACTGACCTCTGGTGTACCAGCTGTTCCGCCAGGAGCATTGCTGGGTAGCTATGTCGGGTTTTGATAAGCGCTGAAAGCATCTAAGCGCGAAGCAGACCTCAAGATTAGAACTCATAGATTCCTCAGAGAACATGAGGTTAATAGGCTGTAGGTGTAAGTCCGGTAACGGATTAAGCCGAGCAGTACTAATAAATCATACTTTTTCTTGTCCCGTATTGAAACTTTGACTTTTCAAAAGGCTAGATTTATTTATAGGTGCTCTGACGGCGTTCCTACGGAGCGCAGCACAGAAGCGAAGCCCTATATAAAAATAAATCGTTATATTAGATTGGAGTTATGTTGTGGCGGCTAGAATATACCGAAGGTATTCAAGGTTCTGCCTGAAGGGCAGGTTCTTATACTGGTGTTGTTCCACCTGTTCCTCCCGCACAACAGCAAAGCTATGTGCGGGGCTCCGCTAACGCTTCGCATTCCGAACCCCGTAACAAAAACGCACGCAAAAATTTGTAGATATTGTAAGAGGCCTATACTGAGAGTGCTCCACCTGTTCCCATACCGAACACAGAAGTGAAATCTCTCAAGGCCGATGATAGTGGGTTTTTCCCGCGAAAGTAGGTAGGTCTCTTACAATGTTTATAAATAGCGTGTGTTTTTTTGTTTCGAGCAATAGCGAATCAGGCTTCTTACGGCGTAGGTAGTCTTGCCCCGTAGTCCGCCGAAGGCGGATGTACGGGGTGCCACCAGAGCGCCTTTCTGTTGACAGAAGTTAAAAAAATACATATAATATAATATAACTAAGATATCCCCGCAGCTTGCTGCGGTTGGGTAATTCATTAAAAGATCTACAACGTCAAAAAGGAGGGTGGAATGATAACCATAATCAATGAAGATATAACGGGGGTGATTTATGTAGTTATACTTATTGCTCTCGCTATGCTAGCTACGGGAAACTTTATTCGTTCAGCAACTGAAAGCAGGGTGTCATCGAGTCAGAGAACTCTTTGGTGGGTTTATGGACTAATCTTTGCTATCCTCTTTTTTGTTGTTTTTTTGGATCTTTAACAAATAGACAAACAGCATAATTTGATTTGTTCTCACGCGTAGCGCAGATTGCAATATCTGCGCTTTTCTTTTTTAACAAAATTTGCCAATAAAATTTTTCGTTTATATAATAAACAAAGACTATGAAATCTTCCTCGGGTCTTAAAAAAGTCGTTTTGTTAGTCGTTTTAATATCTATTATTTTTGTTTTCAATCGGACCGGTTTCTCAAAAAAGGTAAAGAATCTTTTTTACTTAATATCAGCTCCAATACAGAGGCAGTTGTGGCAGGCAGGAAATAGTGTGTCTGATTTTTTCGAGACAATTTTTGAAATAAAAAATCTGAAAAAAGAAAACGAGGAATTAAAAAGTAAAAACCTTGAGTTATCGGCCGAAAATTCTGTTTTAAAGGAAGTGCAGAAAGATAATGAATCATTAAGACAAGCCTTGGGCGTTGGCTTGGAAAAAGACCTCGAACTTATACTTGTTCATATCACAGGGAAGGACCTTTCTAAAGATTCCATTTTCATTAATAAAGGAAAAAAAGATGGAGTCGAAAAAGGCTTGCCAGTAATCACTTCTCAAAAAGTTCTTGTCGGAAAAGTTGGCGAGGCTTATGATAATTTTTCGGAGGTTATACTGATTTACAATAAGGAAAGTTCTTTTGATGCAAAGATTCAAGACAAAAATGTTTCTGGTTTAATAAAGGGAAAAGGAAATTTACAATTATTATTAGATCTTATTCCATTAGATAAAGAAATTTCTGCTGGAGATATTGTTGTAACCAGCGCTTTGAGCGGGGATTTTCCCGAAGGAATTTTAGTCGGTAAAGTCAAGTCGGTTAAAAAAAACGAATTAGAACCCTTTCAGCAGGCGGAAATTATTCCTTCCTTTGATTTTAAAGAAATAGATCAGTTGTTCATTATTCAGGGAATTAAATGAACCCCGTTAGAAGTCTTGGCAGAAAAAATTTTATTTCGAGCCGCGGCGAGAAACAAGGTTCTTGCTGGAAAAAGGTTCTTATTAAAATTCTTTCTAGACGAGATTACGCGGGGTAATTATGAGCAAGCAAATAATTGCTCCGCCCAACCTTGGACTTCGTCCTCGGTTTCGCGGGGTAATTATAAAAGTAGTTATCTGAAATTGACAAACACGTCATATTAAGACAGACTTCTAACGGGGTGAAAAAAGCGCTAATTTTAATTCTGGTTTTCTATGTTTTCGCTTTAATTCAGAGTAGTTTTTTAGTATTTTTCACTTTTAAAGGAATAGCGCTAAATCTGATTTTAATTTCAGTGATTCTTATAAATATCATTGAAAGCTCTAAGGGCAATTTTGGCATTTTTGCAGCTGTTGCGGGAGGTTTTTTCTTAGATATTTTTTCCGGAAAATACTTTGGGATAAATACGATAATTTTATTATCAGCCTCTATTTTTATAAAGAAGATTTTAAAAAGATATTTCCAAATATCAATCTAGATTGAGAAATTGTTATGAACCCACATCTTAAAAACTTAAAGGTGAGATTTGCGCATCATCAAGAAGTAGAACCTCACGAGGTGCTTCTAGACACACTAGCGCACAGAAAAGAGGCCGAGCTTGGAATCTCGGAAAAAAGATTTGAAGTCCCTCTTTCCCAAAAATCCCTCAAGGGATTTTTCTTCGGATTTTTAATTTTAGGAATTCTGCTTTTCCTTAGAACTTTTCAGCTTGAGATTTTGGATAGAGAAAAATATATTTTGCTGGCAAAAGAGAATCGCTTCAGAGGTTATTACATCAGGGCAGAACGCGGTGTAATATATGATCGTTATATGAATCAGCTTGTTCTCAACAAACCTAGCTTTGATTTGGTTTTAGAGAAAAGAGATTTTCCCGAAAAAGAAGAAGATAAAGAAATAATTCTTGAGATAGTGTCAAAAATTTTAAACAAACCCTTAGAAGACTTGAAAAAACAAATAGACGAGACTAAAGGTTATAAAGTTTTAATTTCCGAGAATGTTTCCCATGAAACACTGATTTTACTTGAAGCGAAAATTAAGGAGCTTTCAGGTTTTACGATTGAAAAAAACACAGTCAGAGACTATAAAGATAGTCAGATTTTCGCCCATATTTTAGGGTATACGGGCAAGATAAGCCCAGAAGAGTTGAAAATTTTTAAAGACCACTCAATTTCAGATTATATTGGAAAAGCAGGCCTTGAGAGATTTTATGAAGAAGTTTTGCGCGGGAAGTCCGGCATATTTCAAGTGGAGAAGGATGCTCGTGGCAATCAAAAATCAGAGCAATTAGTTCAGACCGCTGAATCTGGCAAAAATTTAGTTCTTTATCTCGATAGTAAATTGCAGAAAAAATCTACCGAAGCCCTTGAAAAAAGCCTTAAAAGCATCGAAGCGAAAAAAGGCGTTGTGGTAGCTATGGATCCTAAAACAGGAGGGATTCTCTCTTTAGTTTCTTTGCCAAGCTATGATAATAATATTTTTTCAACAGGATCTTTAGATGAAGAAATTCAAAAGATTTTTCAAGATCCTTTAAACCCGATGTTTAATCGAGTTATTGCCGGAGAATATCTTACAGGTTCGACAATAAAGCCATTAATGGCTTCTGCCATTCTGCAGGAAAAGTTGATTTCTCCTCAAACGCAAATTTATGATAAAGGATTAATTGAAGTTCAGCATGAGTATGATCCAGAAATTACTTATACTTATCGTGATTGGATGCCTCACGGTTGGGTAGATATAAGAAAGGCGATTGCTGTCTCCTGCAACGTTTATTTTTATACTTTAGGCGGCGGTTACGAGGGCCAAGAGGGTTTGGGAGTAGACAGAATCAAGGAATACCTTGGACTTTTTGGCTGGGGACAAAAAACTGGAATTGATTTACCGCAAGAATCAGAAGGTTTTTTGCCTGACCCTATTTGGAAAGAAGAGGTTCTAAAAGAGCCTTGGACCCTAGGAAATACTTATCATCTCTCGATTGGCCAAGGCTATCTTAGAATAACTCCAATACAAGTGGTTGCTTCTTTTGCGGCCATTGCTAACGGTGGAAAATTGTTAGAGCCGCACGTGGTGAAAGAAATAATTAGCGGTTCTCCAAATTCGCAAAGCTCAGTTGAAAAAATAGAACCGAGAATAATCAGAGAAAATTTCATTGATGCTGCTAATCTTAAAATCGTCAGAGAAGGAATGCGAGGCGGTGTAACTTATGGTTCAAGTGTTATGCTCAATGATTTGCCGGTGACTGCCGCCGCCAAAACAGGCACAGCTCAAACTTCAGAGCCAGATCATTATAATAACTGGGTAACAGTTTTTGCTCCCTATGAGGATCCAGAGATAGTTTTAACAGTTATGATAGAAGATGTTAAGGATTTGCAGGTTGCCGCCCTGCCTGTTGCAAAAGAAATACTGGAGTGGTATTTTAATAGATAATCAATTATATTAAACATATTAACATTTAAGCATTTAAACAAGTATCGTAATGTTCATATGTTTAGATGTTTAAATGAAGCGATGGAATATTTAACACCAGAAGGTTTAGAAAAAATAAAAAAGGAACTAGATTATCTAAAAAATATCAAAAGAAGAGAGATTGCTGAAAGGTTAAGACAGGCAATTTCTTTTGGAGATCTTACTGAAAACGCCTCTTATCGAGAAGCTAAAGAGGCTCAATCTTTTATGGAAGGAAAAATCGCGAAATTAGAAGATCTTTTAAGAAATACGTCAGTTCAGAAGAAAGAGAAAACCGGCTGGGTTCAAATAGGATCTGTTGTTTTGGTAAGCTCGAATTCGCATAAAGAAAAATTTGAAATTGTCGGGGCCAACGAAGGCAATCCTATAGAAAGAAAAATTTCCTACAATTCGCCTTTGGGCCAAATGCTTTTAGATAAGCCCGAGGGTGCTTTTGTTGAAATAGATACGCCGAGTGGAAAAGTAAAATATAAGATTATTAAAATTGATTAACTACTTTATTTTTGCGGCGAGAATACCCCGCTGCTTGCAGCGGTTGGGATGAAAGCCGCAAAAAGAACTTGTCCCGTTCGCAACGGGATACCCCGTAGCTTGCTGCGGGGAGGGGTTCATAATCAAGTAATAGAAAGCGCGTTTACTTTAAAGTAAATGCGCTTTGACTTTGGCATCTAAAAGGGTTAGAATAAATTTAGCAAATTTCTTCAATTTTTGGAAAAATCAACTATTATGGCTACAATCGACGAAATTAAAAAAACCAGACTGGAAAAGCTGGAGGCTGTAAAGAAAGCAGGATTTTTGCCTTATCCGGGAAAGGCGAACAGAACTCACAAAATAAGCGAAGCGGTTTCAGATTTTTCAAAACTTGAAAAATCTGAAAGAGAAATAATAATCACCGGAAGGATTAGGTCTTTAAGAGAACACGGCGGATCGACCTTTTTACACGTTGAAGACGGCACTGGCCAACTCCAAGCTTTTTTCAGAAAAGACAGACTGGGAGAGTCGAGCTATAAATTTTTCCTGGATAATTTTGACATAGGGGATTTTATTGAAATTCGCGGGATTTTGTTTAAGACCAAAAGAGGAGAAAAAACAATAGAAGCCGCTGATTATAGAATGCTGGCAAAGAGCTTATTACCTTTGCCTGAAAAATGGCACGGCCTTCAAGATGTTGAAGAAAGGTATAGAAAAAGATATTTGGATTTAATTTTTAATTCTGAAGTTAAAAAGAAATTCGAGCTTAGGACTAAAATCACAAAAGAGATCAGAGAATTTTTAGGGAATGAAGGATTTTTGGAAGTGGAAACACCAATTTTACAGCCAATTTACGGTGGAGCTACGGCCAAACCTTTCAAAACTCATTTAAATGCTCTCGATATCGATTTGTATTTAAGAATTGCTCCGGAACTTTATTTAAAAAGACTTTTAGTTGGGGGATTTGAAAAGGTATTTGAAATCGGAAAATGCTTCAGGAATGAAGGGGTTGATAAATCGCATAATCCGGATTTTACCATGCTTGAGTTTTATTGGGCATATTCAGATTATAAGGAATTAATGAAGTTTACTGAAAAATTATTTGAAACGCTCTTAAAAAGAGTATGTGGTAAAACAGAAATTGAATACGAAGGCAAGAAGATTAATTTTAAATCTCCTTGGCCCAGAGTGGAATTTTTTGAATTAATTAAAAAATACACAAAAATAGACTTGGAAGAGATTTATATTGAAGCTTTAAAGAAAGAAGCGAAAGATATGGGAATTGGTGTTGAAAAAGGCGCGGGGAAGGCAGAAATTGCCGATAGTATTTATAAAAAGTATTGCCAGCCTGAAATCTGGCAGCCAACTTTTGTTATTCATCACCCGATAGGTGCCGCTCCTTTAGCGAAGCAATTGGATGACAATCCTTCGAAATTGGCCAGATTTCAACTATTGATAGCTGGGATTGAGATGGTTAATGCTTTTTCCGAACTTAACGATCCCATTGAACAGAAAAAAAGGTTTGAAGAACAAGAGAAAAGCTTTAAAACCGGCTTTGAAGAAGCACAAAGAATGGATAAAGATTTCTTGGAGGCTTTGCAATATGGCATGCCGCCCTCGGCTGGTTTTGGCTTGGGAATTGATAGATTAGTGGCTTTATTAACTAACTCGCATAGCTTAAGAGAGGTGATTTTATTTCCGACGATGAGACCAAAAGGAAGATAGTCTCGCTAATAATCAGCTAATTTAAAGCGAATATAGAGCAAATTTTGTTCTCTATTCGCGTATTATTCGCTCTAGATTCGCTTATAATTCGCGAGAACAAATTTTTATGTTAGACATCAAATTTATTCGTCAAGATCCGCAAATTGTTAAAGATGCTTGCCAAAAAAAGAGAGTTGCGCTTGATATTGACTATCTTTTAGAGGTTGACAAAAAAAGGAAAGAATTACTTCAAGCCCTTGAAGATATGAGGGCCCAGAAAAATAAAGCTAGTGCAGAAATCCAGAGAGCTTCAGATAAGAAAGAAAAAAAATCAATAATTTTAAAAATGCAGGAACTTGATAGGAATTCAGATAGAGTAACCGTGGGATTTAAAGAGATTGATGAGGAATTTCAAAAATTAATGCTTTTGGTTCCTAATATTCCTTCGGAAGATTCACCGGTAGGCCCCGATGACAAATCCAACAAAGAAGTCGAGAAGTGGGGAACGATACCAAAGTTTGATTTTAAAATAAAGGATCACATTCAATTAGGGAAAGATTTGGACTTAATTGATACCGAAGCTGGCGTTAAAACTTCCGGGTTTCGGGGTTATTATTTAAAAAATGAGGCTGCTTTAATACATCTTGCTTTGATGTGGTATGCCTTTAATAAAATGAGAGAAAAGGGATTTGAACTGTTTGTTCCGCCGACAATTCTTCGTGAGTTTGCTTTAATTGGCAGCGGTCATTTTCCAACAGGTCGTGACGAAGTGTACCAAATAGGAAATCCAGGAAAAGACGAAAAAGGAGAAGCCTTAAAAGAACCATTATTTTTGACCGGCACTGCCGAACCGTCTTTGCTCGCTTATTACGCCGATAAAGTTTTGAATGAAAAAGATTTGCCAATAAAAGCGTGCGGAGTTTCGCAATGTTACCGTTCAGAGGTCGGAAGTTACGGCAAGGATGCAAAAGGTCTTTATAGGCTGCATGAATTTATGAAAGTTGAACAAATTGTTATTTGCAAGGCAGATATTGAAGAATCAAACAAATGGCTTGAAGAAATGCGTGGTTATTCGCAGGAAATTTTGAAAGAGCTAAAATTGCCGCACCGAGTTATCGCTATTTCCACCGGCGATATGGGCTTGGGTAAATACAAAATGTATGACATTGAAACCTGGATGCCTTCAAGGTTTGCATATGGCGAAACTCACTCCGATTCCAACTTAACTGATTGGCAGACAAGAAGATTAAATATTCGCTACCGAGACAAGGAAGGAAAAATAAAGTTTGCCTACGCTCTAAACAATACGGTTCTAGCAAGTCCAAGAATTTTGATTGCTATTCTGGAAAATTATCAGCAGAAAAATGGCAGCATAGCAATTCCTCAAGTATTACAACCCTATTTAAATGGTCTGAAAAAAATTGAAAGAAGGAATAAAATAGCACCTGAGTAAATAATATATGAGAAAAGTTTTGGTATTTGGGACCTTTGATGGCCTTCATCAAGGACATCTTTGTTTTTTTAAACAGGCTGGAAAGAAAGGGGATTACTTAATAGTGGTAGTCGCCCGAGATATTACTGTAAAGAAAGTTAAAAATCACCTCCCGATTAGAAATGAAAAAAGAAGGTTAAAGGAAGTTCAACAATGTAAATTGGTTAATGAAGCAATTTTGGGCCATAAAAACAATCCCTACCGAATTATAGAAGAAATAAACCCCGATGTGATTTGTCTAGGTTACGATCAGAAAACGTTTACCAAGGATTTATCAAAGGAATTAAGAAAAATGGGTTTAAAAACAAAAATTTATCGGATGAATTCCTATAAGCCAAAGAAATTGCATTCAATGTTTATCAACAAAAATGAAAGAGGAAAAAATTTTAATTAATGGTTTGCAAATGAATTACAAAATTGCAGGAGTAGGTCCTGTGATTTTAGTTTTACACGGTTGGGGCGGGAGTTCAGATTCTTGGATTAGAGTTCAAGAAAGTTTGGCAAGCAAGGGCTATGAAGTGATTATTCCGGATTTCCCCGGTTTTGGGAAGAGCAAAACACCTTCGGAAGCGTGGAGCGTTAGTGAATATGTAAATTGGTTAAATAATTTTGTATCTTCGCAAGGTTTAGAGAAATTTTTTTTAATAGGTCATTCTTTTGGAGGCAGGGTAGCAATTAAATTTGTCATAAAATACCCCGAAAAAGTGGAAACCTTGATTTTGTGTGGTTCTGCCGGCATTAAACCAGAGTCGGGATTTAAAACAAAAATTATCTTTTTTTTATCGAGAATTGGAAACGCAATTTTTACGCCAAAACACCTCTTAAGATTTAAAGACGGAGCAAGAAATACTTTTTATTCTTTTTTAAGAAATAAAGACTATGTTAAGGCCAATGGCACAATGAAAGAAACAATAAAGAAAGTTTTGGCAGAAGATTTATTGCCAGATTTGTCTAAAATTAAGACAAAGACTTTGATTATCTGGGGCAAACTAGACAGAATGGTACCGGTAAAATATGCCTATATTTTTAAAGAAAAAATTCAGAACTCTGAACTTAAAATTTTACCAAAAAGCGGCCATAGCCCACATTTGGAAGAACCCGGAAAATTAACAGAAATCGTCATTAATTTCCTCGCGAATTACAAGCGAATATCGAGCGAATAATGAGCGAATTTATCCGCTTCATATTAGCTTAAAATTAGCTTTTTATTAGCGAGTATGTTTTTTCTTCTAATTATTCTTTGGTTCATTAGATCTGTAAAAGCTATTTTGTTTTATGTTTATCTTTGGCAATTAAAAGAATATCATCTTGGCAGATTTTTGGCTCATTTGGGCACTGAAAAAGGGAAACGCGTTTTTTCCAGTTTATACGATAAAGTTATTTTTTTTACTTTGGTTTTTACGACATCTTTAATCTTTTATCCGTCGGCTTTGATGTGGATTTTAGTAGTTCTTTATTCACTTGAATGCGGTAAGGGCTTTATAAATCTTTTTAAAAAACAGTTAAAATCTCCAGTTCTAACTAAAAAAACAATTGTATTAATTTTCACAGCTTTGGCTTTGGAAGTTTTTAGTGTTGTTATTCTATTTGGAGATTTTAAAAATACTTTCTGGTTAGTGTCCTGGCTTTTTGTATTGGATATTGTCACTCCATTGGTTGTTTCTCTTATGGTTTTATTTCTGCAGCCGATTACGGTTTTGTGGAAGATGCGAACTATCGAAAAAGCAAAGAGAAAAAGAGGAGAGTTTAAAAATCTTGTTGCAATCGGAATAACTGGCAGTTATGGCAAAACCTCAACAAAAGAATTTTTAGCCGCAATTTTATCAGAAAAATACAAAGTTTTAAAAACAAAAGAACATCAGAACTCGGAAATTGGAGTAGCTCAGTGTGTTTTGAACGAACTAAGCCCAGAACACGAAATTTTTATAGCGGAAATGGGCGCTTACAACAAGGGAGGTATAAAACTGCTTTGCGATATAGTTAAACCAAAAATTGGCATCTTGACCGGAATTAATACCCAGCACTTAGCGACCTATGGCTCGCAGCGAAATATTATTAATACCAAATTTGAATTGATTGAAAGCTTGCCTGAAAATGGTACCGCGGTTTTAAACTGGGAAAACGATTTAATTGCGCAAAATGCTAAAATAAAAACCAGCAACCGCGGGCCGGAATTCAAAGTTATAAAATATTCTGTTTCAAAAAAAGAAGATATTTGGGCCGAGAATATTAAGGTAGGAAAAAGCAGTATTTCTTTCAGAGTTTTTTCCAAAAATCGGGCTTTACCAGCATCACCAAATTTAGCACCCGGTATTTGGACAACCGGCGACTTTGCGGATTTTAAAGTAAATGTGCTGGGAGGCCATAACATTTTAAATATTTTAGCTGCGACATCCTGCGCCAAACAACTGGGAATGAGTTTAGATCAAATTTCAAAAGCTTGCGGGAAAATTAAACAGGAACAAGGCCCTCTGAGGCTTGTAAAAGGAGTTGATGGCCTTAACGTCATTGATTCAACTTATTCGGCAAATCCCGACGGCTTGATTGCAGACTTAGAATATTTGAAAGTTTGGTCAGGCAAAAAGATTATTGTTTTTCCTTGTTTGATTGAATTGGGTTCTTCTGCGATAGAAGCACATCATAAAATTGGTGAAAAAATTGGAGAGGTTTGCGACTTAGCGATTGTTACCACTAAAGAAATGTTTAAAGAAATAAGAGAGGGAGCGACGGAAAAGGGGATGGATCCCCAAAAAATTATTTTTATGGAAGATCCGATGGAAATGTTTCAAAAAATAAAAAAAGAAATAAGCGAGGAGCTTCTGGTGGAATACTTAAGAAATGAAATGGTAGTTCTTTTAGAAAGCAGAGTGCCGAAGGATTTAGTCAATTTGCTTGTAGAGAAATGAACTACCCCGCCCCGGAGGGCGGAGTATATTCCAGCCGCAAAAATAAAGTGCCCTAGTGGGCACTTCTGTAGCGGATCGCGAGATAAATGTTGGCGACGGATCCAACGATGAAAAGAACAGCAAAAAACATTGCGACGAGAATATCCATATTTTTACCAAGGATTTCGGGATCGTCAATGGCAGTAAACAATATCATTACGCCAATGATTAATGTTAGGCCGTTAACAACATAAGGATGCTTTAGCCATGGTTCGGCCAGCTTTTCCAAGAACTTTTTGCCTTTCACGCTTTAACCCTCCAATAGGCGGATTTCTATGTTTCTAATTTACATAAAATATGAATCTTTGTCAAGTATTTAAACCTATTTCCATATCGCTTTCGCCAAATACTGAAAAAGATGATATTCGGCTGGCTTTGAAATTTATCTTTAAACCAAGACGTTGGAAGGAGGGAAAAGCCGTTGAAGAATTAGAATATAAATTTAGAGAATATTTAGGCGCAAAATACGCTTTTGCTTTTAGTAGCGGCAGGACCGCCCTGATGGCGATTCTACACTCGCTTGGTTTTGCTAAAAATGACGAAATTTTGTTACAAGCTTTTACTTGCAATGCAGTTTCTAATCCAATAATCTGGTCGGGACTAACTCCAGTTTATGTTGATTGCAACGAGAAAAATTTTAACATCAATACCGAAGATTTAAAAAGGAAAATAACAACAAGAAGCCGAGCAGTTATAATTCAGCATACATTTGGTTTGCCGGTGGATATCGATGAAATTAATGAAATATGCAAACAGAATAATTTAATTTTAATTGAAGACTGTGCCCATTCTCTTGGGGCGGAATACAAGGGCAAAACGGTTGGTTCTTTTGGTCAGGTTTCTTTTTTTAGCTTTTCACGTGATAAAATAATATCATCTGTTTATGGCGGAATGGTAGCAACTAACGATGATTTTCTAGCTGAAAAAATTAGAGATTTTCAGGAAAAATTAGATTATCCTTCAAGTTTCTGGATTTTACAGCAACTTTTACATCCGGTTTTGACGAACTATTTGATTTTGCCTACTTATAAAATCGGTGGTAAATACTTATTGGTTCTGTTGCAGTGGTTTAATGTTTTATCAAAAGCGATTCATAAAAAGGAAAAAAGAGGGGAAAAACCAAGTTATTTCCCTAGGAAGCTTCCTAACACACTGGCTAGGCTCGCCTTAAACCAATTCGAAAAATTAGAGAGGTTTAATGAATATAGGCAAGAAATCGCAGAATTTTATTATCAGGAATTAAAAGATTCAAACTTTGAACTGCCGCCAAATCCTGAAGATAAAAAACAAGTTTTTTTACGTTTTACCATAAAACATCCAAAAGCCCATAAAATTATAAAAGAAGCTTGGCAGAAAAACATTTTAATAGGGGATTGGTATACTAGTCCGGTTGCGCCTCACGACACTAATTTGGAAAAAGTCGGTTATAAGTTGGGCAGCTGTCCGAGGGCTGAAAAGCTGGCCAAAGAAACGTTTAATTTGCCGACTCATATAAATATTTCAAAGAATGACGCCAAAAAAGTTATAGATTTTCTTAGGAAATATGCTTGAAATTAAAGAAATAAAAGAAAAGAACATTTGGGAGAATTTTTTGCTGCAATGCGAAGAAAAAACATTTCTGCAAAGTTGGGGTTGGGGTGAGTTCCAAAAAATGATGGGAAATAAGATTTGGAGGATGGGGATATTTGAGATTGCAAATGGCAAATTGCAAATTGAGGATTTAATAGGCGTTGCATTAGTAATTAAAATTGCGGCGAAAAGGGGAACATTTTTGTTTGTACCGCACGCGCCCACCGTAGCCTTGGCAAAGGTGGGTGCACCCTCCGTAGCTTTACCTGTCCGCCGACTCGGCCTTCGTAGCCGAAGCTACTTCGGCGAAGGAGGCAGCTTTAGCGAAGGCGGAGCGAAGGAGGGCGGGCCTGTCAATAGAAAAGAAGTTTTAAATGTGCTGTTAACAAAATTGAAAGAGATTGCCAAAGAGGAAAAAGCCAGTTTTATAAGAATAAGTCCGATTTGGCAAAGGAATCAAGAAAATGAACAGGTATTCAAAAAATTAAACTTCAGGAATTCTCCTATCCATATGCATGCTGAGGTAACGTGGGATTTAGATATTTCTGTGCCAGAGGGCGAGCTTTTGAAAAAAATGAGAGAAACCACGAGATACTTAATTCGGCGGGCGCCAAGAGATGGCGTAAAGATTATCCAGAGTAAAGACGTGCAAGATTTGGGAAAATTTAATAAAATATATCAAGAAACGGTTGATCGCCACCATTTCGTGCCGTTTTCAGAGGATTATTTGAAAAAAGAATTTTCAGCTTTTTTGCCAGACGATCAAGTTTCAATATTTTTGGCCGAATATAAAGGAGAAGTAATTTCAGCAGCAATGATTATTTTCTGGTCGGGTATTGGTTTTTATCATCAAGGTGCCTCCTCTTTAAAGTATCCAAAAATACCAGCATCTTATTATTTACAGTGGGAAGCAATAAGAGAAGCGAGAAAAAGAGAATGCAGGCTGTATAACTTCTGGGGGATTGCACCGGATGAAAATTCAAAACATCCCTGGAGAGGATTAACCTTATTTAAAATGGGATTCGGCGGTTATAAAAAAGAATATGTAAAAACTCAGGATTATCCTCTTTCTTTTAAATATTGGCCGATTTTCTTTTTTGAAAAAATAAGAAAAGCAAAACGCGCCTTATAATAACTTTAGTTATTTCAAGGTTCTGCCCGAAGGGCAGGTTCTTAGAATAACACGAAGTGTTTCAAGGTTCTGCCCGAAGGGCAGGTTCTTAGAATAACACGAAGTGTTTCAAGGTTCTGCCCGAAGGGCAGGTTCTTAGAATAACACGAAGTGTTTCAAGGTTCTGCCCGAAGGGCAGGTTCTTAGAATAACACGAAGTGTTTCAAGGTTCTGCCCGAAGGGCAGGTTCTTATGAATCCCAATGAGAAGATATAAACCCAAACGAAAGTCGTATAAAACAAAGAAGAAAAAATCGATTTTTCGGCGTCGAATTTTTTGGCTTTCTTTTTTATTTTTACTATTTCTGGGGGGAATTTCCTACCTGATTTTGTTCTTCCATTTTTTTCAAGTTAAAGAAATAAGAATCTCCGGCAATCAAAAAATAGCAGTTGCAAATATAGAAAACATAATAAATGAAGAAATTGGGAAAAAGCTCATATTTTTTAAAACAGACAGTATTTTTTTGGTAAGCTTGGAGAAAATAAGCAAACAGCTTTTGGAAAAATATCCTTTGTTGGCGCAAGTTAATCTCAAGAAAGAATTGCCTAATATCTTAATTATTGAGGCCAAGGAAAGAACCCCTGCTGGTGTTTGGTGTAGAATTAGTTCACAATTTGCTTCGCAAAAGCCGGGAGAGCAAGACAATAAATGTTTTTCCATTGACGAAACCGGAGTTGCTTTTGAAGAAACAACGCCAACAGAGGGCTTAGTTATTAAATCTCAAGTTGCACCAAATTCAGTTACCCTAGGTCAAAAAGTAATAGAAGAAAGTCTTTTAAAATCAATTCTGGAGATTCAACAAAAATTGAGCTCAGATCTTAAAATCTGGATTACAGAATTTGATATTCTAAGCAACGAAAGGTTAAATGTTAAAACCTTACAGGGCTGGGAAATTTATTTTAATCCAAAAGGGAATATTAATTGGCAGGTTGTTGAGCTGGGTTTGGTTTTGGAAAAAGAAATCCCAATTGAGAAAGTACCTAGTCTTGAATATATCGACTTAAGGTTTACCAAGGTTTACTATAAATACAAATGAGAAAAAAGCTCTTCTGCTGAAGAGCTTTTTTATTTCGGCGGCGAGAATACCCCGCCCCTCCGAGGGCGGGGATGAAAGCCGCCGAAAGAACTTGCTCCGTAGGAGATACCCCACCGTTCCTGCGGTGGGGTAGTTCATATTTAGTCGAAAAAAATAATTTAAGTTACGGAATACGATAAACAAAAATAGAATATCCGATTTTAGCGACAGGACTATATTGATTTAACCAGTTGTAATAGCCAGTTGGTTGGTCAAAACCCGGGACTGGTTCTCCTCGGCCACCTTGTAAAAAAGTGGCTGAAACCGCTAAATAACTTCCTCTTGGCAATTCATTTGGATTTCTCGAACCCCACCAAGGTTCGAATTTTTCTTTTAGATAATACTTCACATCAGTGCCACCGAAATAATCGACATAGATTTTGTCAATGTTATTTTTGTCAACCCAATTTTTCAGCCTCTTTAAATTTTGTCCCCAATCTAAATTCGAGTCGGTTACATAAATATAGCCTTTATCTGGTCCCCCAACCAATTCATTGAAATAGGCGAGAAAATAAGGATAAACCGAGATTACTGAAACTGCTTGCCACAACATAAACAAGCCTAATAAGACATACTTTAGTTTCAAGAAAGGTTGCTTTAACCAAGAAAACGTCGCGTCGCTTACCAACAAAATTACAAAAGGAAAAGTTGGCAGTAAGTGGCGCACCCCGATATTAAGATGAGACGTTATAGAGCTTACCCAATAAATTCCTATAAGACATAACATAGCGAATTCGGTAAAATGATTCTGAAGCCATTTTTTCATTCTTTGTAAAGTGTTTTTCCAGAAAGGATCTCTAATTCGCCAGGCTCCGTATAAAGCCGCAATTATTGTAAGAATATGGAAAGATAGAGGTTCTTTTATCGAGTAAACTATCGGAAAATAAGTTTTCCAGCCAGCACCGGAAACTTGTTCCAAAAAATAAGTAGTATTACCTCCAGCTGACCTTTGCATTACCATAAGCAGACCAAGCAAGTATTGGGCATATGCTCTTAAAATTGGGATACCGGCCATCCAAACAGTAAAATTTGCCAAAAATTTACTTCCAAAAGAAGAAAGTAAAAATTTGGTATCGGCGACTTGTTTTTCAACAGGATAGTTCCAGACATGATAAATATAAACCAGCCCGAGCAAAAGATAACCGATAATAAATACTCCGAAAACTACTCTTAAAAAGTCCTTAAAGTTTTTTGATTTTATTATCCACCAAACAAATGCCAAAAAAATAAGAAGAGGAATCAGAATCACTAAGGAAAATTTTGCGAGTTCGGCCAATCCCAAAGAAATTCCTGCCTTAATAATATTGCCATTGGTAGGATTTTTGAGACACTTGATAAAGTAATAAGAGGCGATCAAAAAACCGGCTGCAGCGCCGACATCGGTCGTCACAAATCTTCCGTGGGCCAAAAAAGTTGGCGAGAAAGAAAAAAGAAACAAAGCAAAAAGAGCAGCCTTATTACCAAAAAGTTCTCGCGCCCATTTGAAAATGTAAAACCCAAGCAAAAGCAAAACAAAAATCATAGGCATTCTTCCCCAAAAAATCATTTTATCAGCAGGATTTTCGTTCTTGAACAATAGATTATTCCCAAAATCCCACTGACCATTAACATTTTCTTTCCAAGCCTTAATTTCATAAGGAAATTTGATATTTTTGATGAAAAGCAGGGGAATCGCCGATAAGTCCTTTATTAATGGTGGATGTTCAGGATTAATTCTCATATCTTTCTGGGTTAAGTAGGAATATCCTGCAGGCAAATGGGCCAGTTCATCCATTGTCAAAGAATCTCCTGCCATACTTGAAACAGTTGTGATAAAAACAAAGATTAATAAAAAAATGGCAATAATAATTGTAGTACGGTTAGACATTTTAAAAAACTCAAAAGTCAGATCTCAAAACAGCTTTGCTGTTTATCGGCTTTGTCTAATGAGTTTTGAACTAATTAATTTCATACGACCAAACGCCGTTATGATTTTCTATTTTACCTCCCGGGAATTTCTCAGAAATTTTTTCAAGAAAATCTGGATAGTGAAATAACGGTACAATAACTACTTTCCCACTTTTATAAATAGACAACTCTCCATTTGTATTAATTTTATCAAGAGCCTCTGGCGTTAGGTAAATAGTCGGTTCTTTTGGTGGATCGTTGGGATGGTTGAACATCCAAGCTTTTTCTATAAAAAATGGACCCTGGGCTAATTCTGGAAAATTTAAGAATGGTACTTGTCTACCAAGATTATCCACTAAAATATAATCGGCAATAACATATTTTTGAACATCGGGAGCAAGCGAATTTAAATATTCCCCGATTTTTAGCTGGTAAGTAAGAAAGGTATTTTCAAGTTCTTGCGAGCGTCCCCAATCAATAAAATATTTTTTGAACTCGGCAATCCCGGCTATCAATAAAAAAATAACTGATGCCAAAATAAGTAAATTTTTGTAATTTTCTTTTTTATTTTGCGGAAGAATACCCTGCGGTCTTGGTAGCAGCGATAAGCCGCAAAAGAACTTGCCTGAAGGGATACCCCGCCCCTTGAGGCGGGGTAGTTCATATATTAGATAGTTATATAGAAACCAACCACCTTCTGCGGCAAAAATAAAAACTATGGGAATTATACCGATTGTCCTAAGCGAGCTTGGGGCGCCATAGCTTAAGACTCCGGGCAAAAGAAAAATAAAAAACCAGCTTAACAAAGAGCCATGCAAATAAAGCAATGGATAATTTTTATTTTTTACAGCTGCGATTACTTCTTTTATAGAGAATGAAAAACCAATTAAAAAAAGAATTCCAACGGGCCAGAATAACTGAGTTGAGCCGGGATAGTTATGTTGCCAAGTTGGGTCGCCAGAGAAATTAAACATTCCCAAGTATTTAATAAGATTGCTAAATAAGGCGCCCAGAGGGCTTTCTTGTTTAAAAATAGAAACATCGGCTGCTCGCACAAAGAATTGATCGGGATTTTGTAGAAAATAAATTCCAAAAGGCAAAACAACCAGAGCAATCGTTAGTAAGCAGTAAGTGGCAAGTGGTGCAAACTGTTTTTCTTCTTTTTTATCACGATAAATTAAAAACAAAAAGAATATTGTCGCAGGTAATAACAAAATAATTACTCTATAGGCAGTATAGGTATAAAAACCTAAACCCAAAAAGATACCAGAAACTATATAATCTAAAACTTTTTTTCTTCTAAACCCCTTAAATAAAAAATAAAAACTAAAGACCAAAACAAAAGGAAGCAAAATTGCCCGAAAACCAAGGCGAGAAAAATTCGTATGCCAAGAACTGATGGCCAATAAAAACGAGGAAACTAGGGCTATTATTTCGCTACTTAGTTTATCGTTAGTTAAACTAAACAGTTCTTTTGCAAATAAATATAAGCCAACAACGGTTAATATGCCAATAACCGCAGCAACAATTTTAATTGACCAAATAGATGCCCCGAAGATGGAAAAACTTAAAGCAACTAAATAAATGAAAAGCCCCTCGTCGCCCTTATAAGACATTTTGAATTCATTTTTTTCTAAAGAATCAAGAGCACTGATTCCGTTAAACGCTACATCTTGGAAGAGGCCGGGAGGAAGACTATCTAATTGATAAAGCCTGAAAAAAGTAGCTATAGCCAAGATTAATATCAATAGCAGAACCGGGATGGCATCGGCGTAATTTAAAGACAAAAAACCTTCTTTTTTTTGTATGGAATGATTTTCCACAAAAATCAATTTTTAATCTATTTCAAAACGCCAAATATCGTCTTCTATTTTTGTTTTTCCGTCGGGAAACTTGGTTTTCAATTTGACAAAAATCTCTGCGTCGTTCTGCAGCATAACGATTTCGGTTTTTCTGTTATAAGAACCTTCATCGCTTCGCTCCTCAGAACCTTGTTCCTCGCTGCGTTCGGAATCGGTTGTTATTTCGTCTATTTCGCTGGTCTTTAGATAAATCGATTGAATTTTGCCGTATTTCGCGTTTTCAATAAACATTACGGTTTGGGCCGGCATTGGTAGTCCGTCTGGCCAAGGCACGGCAACGCCATCTTGGTTAACTATGACGTATTTTTTAATTTCAGGGCTTAACGAGTTCAAATAATTTCCTATTTCAATATAATTACTTGAAAAGGCGTCTCGTACTTCTTTTTTTTGCGCCCAGACAATAAAATATTTATTGAATTCGTAGCTGGTCATAGCCAAAAGAAATAAAGTGGAAGCTAAAAACAGCATTTTTTTACGTTTGGTGTTTTCGCTCAACATTTTATAGGTTTCCCACGCTCCCATTCCTGCAAAAACATAAACGACCGGAATCACGCCAGCAACTCTTAAAGCGTGGGGCAAACCTTCTTTTGTAAGTGCGCCGGGCAGAAGCATTATTAGAAAAGTAAAAATTAAAAAGTAAAAAGGAAAAAGTGAACGATAGTTTTCTTTTTGGTAATTTGATTTTGTGAGGGTTTTTTTAAGAGAAATACACAGCCCTATTAAAAATAGAATTCCAATCGGCCAGAAAAGCATTGGAGAACCGGCAAAATTATGACGCCAGTTGCCATCGCCATAAAAGTTAAACATTCCCAAATGCAAAACTAAAGATTTTGCGAATTCTTTCAGAGGATTTGTGGCGGCAAATATTGAAATTGGTGCGGCTCGACCAACAAAATCTGCCGGATTTTTCAGGAAATATATGCCAATCGGGAGCGCTATTAAGAAAACAGCCAGTAAAAAATAAACTGATTTTATTTCCGAAAGAAACAAGGTTCTTGCCGAAGGCAAGGTTCTTATTAAAAATTCTTTCTGATTTCTGAAGGAAACAAGGTTCTTGCCAAAGGCAAGGTTTTTATAGTCTTCTCTTTTAGAATTTAACCAGAAAGGAATAAAGATAACTGGCAAAAGCAAGACAGCGAATCTGAAAGACGTATAGGTGTAGAAACCTAAGCCGAAAAATATGCCGCCTAAAATGAAATGAAGCGCTTTTTTGTTCCGAAAACCTTTGAGTAGAAAATAAAAAGAAAAAACCAAAAAGAAGGGGAGCGAAATAACCCTAAAGCCAATTCTGGAAAAATTAGTGTGCCAGAAAGAAATAGCTAGGAAAAAACTAGCTAGCAGTGCAATGTATTTTGTATCTTGCTGTCTCGCAGGACGAACTTGTTCCATTTTGTATCTTGCTGTCTCGCAGGACGAACTTGTTCCATTTTGGAAAACTTCTTGAGTTAATAAATAAACTCCGAGAACAGTTAAAATTCCAAAAATCGCGGCTACTATTTTAATTGACCAGATACTTACTCCGAAAACTGCGAAAGAAAGAGAGATTAAATTTATAAACAAACCTTCTCTGCCGTTATTCTCGGGATAAAAAAGTTTAAAGTTTCCGCTTTTTAAGGCTTCCAGTGCCTCATTTCCGTTAATGGCCACATCCGGATATAATCCCGGCGGAATTGAATCAAGTTTCCATAACCGGAAAAATACAGCAATAGCCATTATGGCTATCAAAATCAATAAAATTTTGTTTTTTTCAATAAACTTTTTCATTAAGGTATTCTAACAGATTTATAGTTTTTAAGAATAGCTAATTGTCCCCACTCTCACACCAGTCTCTATCACGGTTATTGAATTTCAAAGATACTTAAGGCGAAGCCGCCTATCGGCTTTTAACCATTATTATGCATGTATTCGGCTGGGGATTGGTGTGGGGGTTGACACGCCTCTATGCTTTTTGCTAATCTAAAATCAGGGTGATATGAAACCTAATTCAAGCAGAAAAGTTATTGTTGTCCTTACTCTCATCCTTTCACAAAGGCGCTTGGTTAGGTTTGTTGAATAAAAAATAAGATAAAATAAAAAACAACGAATCTGGCCAAGCATCGGCCAGATTTTTCTTTTTTGCGGGATGCAACCGCAAAAAGAACTTGCCCGAAGGGATATTCTGTCCTTTAGGACAGAATAGTTCCACTTCTTTTAAACCGAGTCGAAAACCCAAAGTGAAGGAGTAGGCGATGGTAACGGCGGTAGAAGACGCAGCAGCGGTGTATGAGGAGTTTTGTGGCGGAGACCCGGTTCTATGGCAGAAGTACGACAGGTGTTGTGTCAACTTAGAAGGCATCAAAAGGAAACTAGCTAACGGAGTTCCCGCAGGAAAGAAAGGGGCCCTTGAATTTCAGCAGAGATTACTCAGCGACAGGGTAATCCCACAGGTTATAGTCGCCATACAACAAACCCGTATCTAGTGCCTTACAAAGGCTCTTTGGTAGAGATGGGATAAGGTCACCCCCTTATTTCCATCTAAAAGATTGCTGGTTGGCAAAAATATCTGACCAGCAGTGCAAGGCAGGATTGACTCGAACACCCACGAGCTTTCCTGCCTTTTTTGTTTTTGCTGACGGCTGGCACTCTTGACATGAGATTGCTAATTGCCTTATTATTGAAATATGGACTTAACCCAGCGCCAGAAAAAGATATTAAATATTATTGTTGAAGAATATATAAATTCTGCTTTACCCGTAAGTTCGCAGCTGCTTGAAAAAAAGTTTGATTTTGGCGTTTGTCCAGCCACCATCAGAACTGATATGCAAAAGCTTAGCGATAAAGGATATGTCCAGCAGCCGTATACATCGGCTGGCAGAGTTCCAACGGATAAGGGTTACAGATTTTTCGTTGATGAATTATTGAGTCAGAATTCGCATAATTACGATAGTAGCTTTCTTGAGGAGATAAAAACAATGGAAGAGAATATCCAGGACTCAATCCGTTTTGCGCAAAACCTGATGAAAAAGATATCCGAAGCAACATCGAGCTTAACAATAAGCTATTTTTCAGAAGGAGAGGTTTTTTTTAAAGAAGGCTGGGGAGAAATTATCAGAGAGCCGGAATTTGAGGATTCTAAATTTTTTTCTAAGTTTGTCGATATGGTTGAAAATCTTGAGGAAAACATTAATGATCTGAAGAATGAAACTAACCCCCAAATTTATATTGGCAAAGAAAGCCCGTTCCCGAAAGCCAGAGATTTTAGCGTGATAGTTTCTCGGTGTTTATTTCCTAAAAACGAAAAAGGGGTAATTGCGATTTTGGGACCCAAAAGAATGGATTATGATAGAAATATATCTTTGCTTAATTCATTAACAAGATTAATGGAAAATTTATAGGAGGGTTAAACACTATGGAAAATGAAAAAAAAGAAAATTTAGAAAAACAACCCGCCCATAATGCTTCGCATAATGAGGCTGGCGGGGAAATTGAAGAGCTTAAAAAGAAACTGGAAGAATGCGAAAAACAGAAAGCAGAATACGTGGCTGGCTGGCAAAGGGCAAGGGCCGACTTTTTGAATTATAAAAAGGATGAAGTTGAGAGATTTAATGAAATTCTGAAATACGCTAATGCAGAATTTATTTTAAAAGTTTTGCCGATTTTGGATAATTTTGATTTGGTAGAGAAAAACATTACAGAAGATTTAAAAAATAACGAATACGTTAAAGGAATTTTACAGATTAAAGTTCAATTTCTGGATTTCTTAAAAATTCAAGAGGTTGAACCGATAAATTGTTTGGGAAAAAAATTCGACCTAAATTTCCACGAAGTCGTCGCCGAAGTTGAAACAGACGGCAAGGAGGCCGGTACTATTATCGAGGAAGTCCAAAAAGGCTATTTAATAAACGGTAGCCTATTGCGACCGGCGAAGGTTAAAGTAGCAAAATAAAAAAATGTTTTTGAAAAATATTTTTTCATATTTATCTCGTATTGCCTCGCGGATTTTGAATATAATTTCTGGCAAAGATAAGCATACCAATGACTTTTCGAATAAAAGTGAAAATATGAACATGCAGAAAAATAAAAATGGCGATAATACAATAAATATTTTTAATATTACTAATAATTATTACGAGGATCCTAGTCAAAAAATTCCTCTAAAAATTTCCTCTACCGAAAGCACCGCTACTGCCTCTGTACCAGGGATAATTTCTACAGAGAAGGATTTACCTAAAAATAATTAATAAATTTAATAAAATTAAAATGTTGGACAATCTACAAGAAAAAATAAAAGAAGTAAAAAAATCAATAGTGGCAATCGGCTTTAATCCTAATCCACAGCAAATAACAATTATAGGAAGTGGCTTTGCTGTTTCTGATGATGGAAAAATTCTTAGTGCAGCTCATCTGTATAATCAGTTAAACCCAGAACAAATAGGAACATTGAAGGCGATGGCGATGGTAAAACAAGACGAGAATGGGGTTGAACATTATCAATGGTTCCCAATTAGTCTAGACGAGGAAAAGAAGGACGATTCCAATGATGTAATTTTCTTTAAGTTAGATGATTACAACAAAACATTACTTAAGAAACTTGAGCTAGGTGATTCAGATGTCGTTGAGGTAGGAGAAGAGGTTTATTTCATCGGTTTTCCTTACGCTGCACAACTTATAAACGATGGGTTCGGTATTACTCTGATTATAAATAGGGGCGTTATTAGTAATATAAAAAGAGATGGAGTTGATCCGGCTCACAAAAGGAATTGGTTGATAATTGATGCTGTTAGTAATCCGGGAAATAGCGGTTGTCCTCTTATTGACGCAGAAAACAATAAGGTTATCGGAATAATGACTATTGCTTTTCGTACGCAATCCAAAGTACAACCTAATCTAGATATAAGAGAGCCGATGCATATAGCTGGGGCAAAACCAATTAATTTAGCAAAAGAACTTATAAAATAAATCAAGTGTAACTTTTTTTTAAATGGTGATGTCTATAATATATTAAAGGAAAATAATAAATAAAAATTAAAAAAGTATGGACCAACAAATTCAAATTAAAGCAAAAGATGATGATTTAAAAGGGGCTTATTCTAATTTAATGCAGATACTTCACACGAAAGAAGAGTTTATTCTAGATTTTTTCTTGGTTTCGCCGCCAACGGGTGTTCTTAATTCAAGAATTATTATGAGCCCAGGTCACTTGAAAAGAATGATTAAAGCTCTTCAGGAAAATCTAGAAAAATACGAAGGAAAATTCGGAAAAATCCAAGAAGCCGAAGCCCCGGAAGCAAAAATAGGATTTTAAATGAAACTTGATTTTTTGATATTGCTTCCGCCAAGAGCGGGGGCAAAATCAAGAATTTAATTATTTTAAAACCATTGCTAACTTGTTACTTTGTTATTAGGATTTCAACAATTTAACAGTATAACAATGAAACAATATATTTTATGAAAATTTTAGGTATAGACCTCGGTACAACGTTCTCGGCGATGGCAGTTGTTGAAGCAGGCGAGCCGAAAATTATTGAAAACAAAGAAGGCGGAAGAATTACTCCGTCAGTTGTCACTGTTACTAAAAATGGCGAAAGATTAGTTGGCATTTTAGCCAGACGTCAGCAAATTACCAATCCTCACAATACTATTTATTCCGTTAAAAGATTGATGGGTCGGAGATACACAGATGCTGAAGTTCAAAAAGACAAAAAACTTTTGCCTTATGAAATTCGCGAATCGTCTGACGGCGGAGTTGAGGTAAAAATGGGAGATAAATGGTATAAGCCTCCGGAGATTTCCGCGATGATTTTGCAGAAACTGAAACAAGATGCTGAAGAGAAACTCGGAGAAAAAATTACCGACGCAATAATCACTTGCCCGGCTTATTTTGACGACTCTCAAAGAAAAGCAACAAAAGTTGCCGGCGAGATTGCGGGTTTTAATGTAAAAAGAGTTATTAACGAACCCACAGCCGCGGCTTTGGCTTATGGCTTGACCAAGAAAAAAGATGAGCAAATTGTAGTTTACGATTTTGGTGGTGGAACTTTTGATATTTCTGTTTTGGATGTAAGTGCGGATACCGTTGAAGTAAAAGCTACTGGCGGCGATACTCATTTGGGCGGCGATGATTTTGACCAGAAAATAATGAGCTGGCTAGTTACAGAATTTAAAAAAGATCAGGGGATTGATTTGTCAAAAGACACTTTGGCTTTGCAAAGATTAAAAGAAGCTGCAGAAAAGGCAAAAATCGAGTTGTCCAGTTCTATGGAGACAGAGCTAAATTTGCCGTTTATTACTTCTGACCAAGCAGGTCCCAAGCATTTATATTACAAAATGACACGCGCGCAGCTGGAAGGCCTTCTGAAAGAATATATTGATAAATCCATTGAATTAGTTAAAAAGACACTCGAAGAAGCAAATATAAGCACAAAAGATATTGAGGAAATTGTTTTGGTTGGCGGCCAAACAAGAATGCCAGCAATGCAGGAGGCTGTGCGAAACTTTTTTGGCAAAGAACCGAACCGTTCAATAAATCCGGACGAGGTGGTTGCGGTTGGCGCCGCGGTTGAGGCAGGAATTTTACAGGGCGAAGTGAAAGATGTTTTGCTTTTAGATGTAACACCGCTTTCTTTGGGTATTGAAACTTTGGGCGGAGTGAATACAGTTTTGATTTCAAAAAATACTACAGTTCCGACAGCAAAAACTCAAGTTTTTTCAACAGCGGCAGATAATCAACCGTCAGTAGAAATACACGTCTTGCAAGGAGAGCGGCCCATGGCGCAGGACAATAAAACTCTGGGAAGATTTATGCTAGATGGTATTCCGCCAGCTCCTCGCGGCATTCCGCAGATTGAAGTTACTTTTGATATTGATGCCAACGGCATTTTGAATGTTACTGCCAAGGATAAGGCTACTGGAAAAAGTCAAACTGTAAGAATTGAAGGATCCACCGGCATTTCCAAGGAAGAAGCTGAAAAAATGAAAAGAGACGCAGAAGCGCACGCAGAAGAAGACAGGAAAAAACAGTCGCTTATTGAAGCGAGAAATATGGCTGATAACCTGATTTATACTTCAGAAAAAGCTCTAAGAGAGGCCGGGGACAAGATTTCTGGTGATGTCAAAAAGCAGGCGGAGGAAAAAATTGAAGCGTTGAAAAAAGTCAAAGATAGTGATAATATAGATGATATTAAACAGAAAACACAGGATTTATCGCAGGCAATTCAGAAAGTCGGAGCTGAAATGTATAAACAAACAGGCGGACAGAGTGGTGGGCAAGGCGGTGGCCAGAGTGGTGGTCAAAAACCGCCAGAAGAAGGCGGAGACCAAAAGCCGGAAGAAGGAGAGTACAAAGAGAAATAATTTACAATTTACAATTCTCAATTATCAATGAATTTTCAATGATTCAATTATCAACTTTTTGAAAATTAAAACATTGATTGAAAATTGGTAATTGGTAATTGAAAATTTCGTTATGGCTAAGGATTACTACCAAATTCTAGGCATTTCTAAAAACGCATCTTCTGAAGAAATAAAGAAGGCTTATAGAAAGTTGGCTCACCAGTATCATCCGGATAAAGGAGGCGATGAAAAGAAATTCAAAGAAATAAACGAGGCTTATCAGATTTTGTCAAATAAAGAAAAGAAAGAACAGTATGATAGGTTCGGCCAAGTTTTTGAAGGCGCTCCGGGAGCCGGAGGATATTCTGGTCAGGAAGGCCAGGGGTTTGATTTTAATTGGGCGTGGGGAAGACCGGGTGAGAATGTTGAATTTGACTTTGGAGATTTGGGAGAAATGATGGAAGAAATGTTTGGGTTTGGCACTCCTCGAAAGAAGAAAAATATTAAAAAAGGAAGAGATATTGAAATTGATTTAGAAGTTCCTTTAGAAAATACTTTAAAACAGCAGGAAAAAGAAATTTCTTTAACAAAATTAGTTTTATGTCCTCGTTGTCAAGGAACAGGAGCAGAGCCTGGGAGCAAAATTAATGAATGTTTTTCCTGCCGCGGGACAGGAGAAGTTCAGCAAATAAGAAGAACTTTTCTTGGCAGTTTTACAAGATCAACTGTTTGTCCTGAGTGCGGCGGCGAAGGTCGGCGACCGGAAAAAGCTTGCAATGTTTGTAAGGGCGAAGGGAGAGTAAAGGGAGAGGAAAAAATAAAAATTTTCATTCCAGCTGGAGTTGATAACAATCAAGTGATAAAAGTTGAGGGAAGGGGAGAGGCTGGAAAGAAGGGAGCTAAACCTGGAGATTTGTATGTCAGAATTTTTGTTAAGCCGCATCCAGTTTTTCAGAGAAAAGGAGACGATCTTTTTGTAAATACTCCGATTTCTTTTTCGCAGGCGGCTTTAGGAAATGAAATTGAAGTATCTTTACTGGAAGGGACAAAAGTTTTATTAAAAGTGCCAGAAGGAACTGAGTCTGGCAAAGTTTTGCGAATTTCTGGAAAAGGAATTCCGCATTTTTCTGGTTACGGCCGGGGAGATTTATACGTTACATTAGTTATTAAGACGCCAAAGAGATTAACAAAGAAACAAAAGGAATTATTGGAAGAACTAAAGCAGGAGGGATTGTAAATGAAAAAGGCAAAGCATAAAGTTGAAACTTTAATTTTTGTATGTTGAATTTTTAATTTAGGTCGCCTTCGGCGACCACGTGCCCCCATAACTCAACGGTAGAGTAACTGCCTTTTAAGCAGTAAGTGGAGGTCCGATTCCTCCTGGGGGCACCAAACCAATATTAAGCTTTTCGATTTTTTTATGTATAAAACCAATCCCTTACTGATTGAAAAATGTAGGAGATTGAGAAGGAATGGATTCACATTGGGGGAGATTGTTAGTGCTGTTAAACTTCCGAAAACTACAGTGTATGACCAGGTTCATAATATTGTTTTTTCTATAAGGGGTCGAATTAGGATAAAAGCAACTAAAGAAAAGGTTGCTGAAGAAAATACAAAGAGAATCAATCAATGAGTTTAATATAAGAGTAAGAAAAGGGAGATGTGTTCCGGGGAGAATTGTCTTAAAGCCGAAGAACTGGACAGAAGAATTAATATTTCTTGTAGCGCATTTAATGTTCGATGGAGAGATTCAGACTCATAGTTGTATTTACCACAATCGCAATAAAGTCCTAATTAATCAGGTTGCAAAATTAATGATGAATGTTTTTAGACTCCAGCCCTATAAATGGCTTAATAAGGAAACCGGCGTTCATAGAATTTCTTATCACTATGTGGAGCTCGCGGATTATATGAAAAGAAAAGCGCAAGATTTGAAGAAATATATCAAAACAGCGACCTTACCAGAAAAGGAAATATTTCTTAAATCATTTTTTGCTGATGAAGGTTGCGCGTATAAACGAGGGAACAAACGACTAGTCAGAGGTTTTCAAAATAATTTAGAAATTTTAAATTTAGTTCAAAAATTATTAAAAGATTTTGAGATTGAAAGCAAAATTGATGAGAAATATAAAGAAATCATCATTTCAAGAAAGTCAAATCTTATAAAATTTCGCGATAAAATTAATTTTTCAAAGGGTATTTATATAAATCCCAACCGGAAAAACAGCATCTGGAAACAAAAACTAGAGAAAAGAGAAATACTTAACCAAATTATAAATTCATATAAAAATTAGAAAACCGATGCTTTGGTCGCGGCGGGGGCACCGTAATAATATCAAAATTAAATATTAAATATCAAAATTATTGAGAGAGAAGAGGGAATTTTGGGTCTGTCCGCAATGCTATGCATAGCATTGCGGACGGGCTTGCCCGCGTCGCTACGCGAAGTGTTGCAGGCGGGCGGAAAAAATCAAGTGGCGGTTTTGTTTGAATTAAATTCAAAGTAAAAGAAAATTTTTTTATACTATTCTGTTGCAGAAATTCTTGGGAATTTCTGTTTTTGTTTTAATTAAATTTTTTTTCGATTTGACTTCTAGCCGTTCTTGACTTTTTGCTATGACTTGTACTAGGATGACATTAGTCGAATCGTGGTGATTCGGCAATCTATGTAGCGAGATGGTCGCCACACAACAGCGCTTTGAAAGGAGAAAGGTCATGTCAAATCTTTCTGATGCGGAACTCCGTCAAAGGATCAAGCAACTCGAGGCCCAAGGGAAAACGGGAGTCACTGATCCGGAGCTTGATGCGCTCAACAGGGCGCAGACTGACCGTCTGTCTGATGAGGAGATTCTATCACTGATCAAATCTCGCCCCAGTCAAGGGAAACCTATTGGTAAACTTGCCGCTGCCGCAAGAGCCAGGAATCTTTCTTTCTAAGGGGGTGTAACTCACCGCATGGCACTGGTTTGCTAGTTGTCCATTAACAACTAGCTTTTTTATTTCTAAAGAACAAAAGAATTTACCGCCAAAGCAGTAAATTTTTTCATACTATTTGTTGCAGTTGCGTCAAAGATCGGACTGTTTTTTGTTTTAATCTTGATTTTTTTATTGATTTAGGGTAATTTAGCGCTGGAGGAGGTTAAGGAGTGATCTGACAGAATTTGTACCTTGAAAGTCAAAATACTCTGAGGAGGAAAGGCAATGGAAGCAAAGGACAGGATTATCGTGGCATTGGACGTGGATAACTTGGCTATGGCTGGTTTTCTAGCGCGAAGACTTGCTCCACACGTTGGTTGCTTCAAAGTTGGGCTAGAATTGCTAACGGCAGAAGGAGCTCCTAACGTTGTTAAGTCTGTTCAATTATCAGGCGGTCGGGTCTTCTACGATGGTAAGTTTGCCGACATTCCTAACACTGTGGCCGGCGCCTCAAAAGTTGTTGCCAAGATGGGCGTAAAGATGTTCAATGTTCATGCTTCCGCTGGACGAAAAGCGGTTGAAGCTGCCGTTGCTAATAAGGGCGCTTCGCTAGTTTTGGGTGTAACTGTTCTAACCTCGATTGATGAAGCGGAATGTATTTCTATATTTGGCGATAAACCCGGGGTCAAGGTTTTGCAGTTTAGCAGAATGCTCGCTGAAGTAGGAGCTGATGGCATTATCTGTTCTCCTCAGGAGCTTAAGCTTCTCGGAGGACAGATAGAACTTGATAACCTGTTGAAGGTTACACCCGGTGTTCGTCCCGAATGGGCGGCTGTTGGCGATCAGAAGCGAGTTATGACTCCAGCGGAAGCTATTAAAGCTGGGGCGGATTATCTCGTTATCGGTCGGCCGATCACGAAACCGCCGGCGGAAATAGGCACTCCCATAGACGCGGCAAAGAAGATCGCAGAAGAAATCGGAATGGTTCTGGGATGAAAGAAGTAGCTATTGCTGGCTGACAGGATCGTCGGGAGGTGAGAAACTCGATAAAAGTTTCTCACCTCCGAGTGAAAAAGGAGTAAACAATGACCGAGCGGGAAGTTCTGGAAATCCTCAGCAAAGTCGGCGCGGTAATCACAGACAGCCACATTGTCTACACTTCCGGCAAGCACGGCACAGCTTATGTTAACAAGGACGCGGTGTATCCGCATACCAAGGAGACATCGGATTTGTGCCGGGCAATCGCCGAGCAGTTTGCAGACGACGGCGCAGACGACGGCGTGGAGGTGGTCATCGCTCCGGCTATCGGCGGCGTGATTCTTTCGCAGTGGACGGCTCATCATCTCTCGGAGATCACCGGACGCGAAGTGCTCGGTGTCTATGCAGAAAAGGTGGAGAGTGGCGACGCTTTCGTCATCAAACGGGGCTATGATAAGCTTGTCGCTGGCAAGGATGTTCTAGTGGTGGAAGACGTGCTTACCACCGGTGGTTCGGCGAAGAAAGTCGTCGAAGCAACTCGCGCCCTTGGTGGCAACATCGTCGGTCTCGGCGTTCTCTGCAATCGCGGAGGAATCACGCCACAGGACGTGGCAGATCCGCCGAAGCTGTTTGCGCTTGTCAATGTCAAGCTCGACGCATGGGACGAAGCAGGTTGTCCGCTTTGCGCCCAGAATGTACCAATCAACACGGACGTTGGCAAAGGCAGAGAATTTCTGGCTAGAAAGAGAGCAAACTAAACAACAAAGGGTCTAGCGGCACCCGTCATAAAAGACGAAGCCGCTTTTATTTTTGGTTCCACACCTCCCTTAAGGGGACTGGCAAGCAGTCCCCTTACGTCGCTCGCTACGCTCGCTCCTATTCCTTTGGAACTAAAAATTTATTTTTCTTTTCCGATCCGAAAAAGAATTTGCCGCCACTCCTTCGCTAAAGCTTCGGATGTGCGAAGCGAAGAAAAACTTGCTTGTCCGCCGTAGCCTAAAAGGCGAAGGCGGAAAATTGCCCTTACCCAAATCACTTCGTGATTATGCGGGGTAGACGCCTGCGGCGGCGGAATGCGCCTTGCCCTTCTGAAGCTTTAGCGAAAGGGGGTTCGGACTATTTTTAAAATAGAGTACCAATAATTGACAAATCTTTAGATATTTAGTAACCTGAAAATACTAAGAGAAGGAGGGAACAATGAAAGCGGAAGTAATCGAGATAGATACTTCAGGAACCAGGTTTGGGCCAGCAATTAGAATTAGACTAATTCCCGAGACACTAGGAGAGGAAAATATTCTTAGAGGACTTGCTAGCGATTTTCACCGCGGTGAAGGAGCGACGAAATGGATTGTTGATGATAAAGATGGTACGAGATTAATAAGGTTTGATTTCGATGACAGAAAAGGAGCGCATCCTATTCTTCTTCTTCCTCCTGTCGGAGCAAAAAACCTGGATATTGAAATTTTCTTTAGAGAGGAATTGCTAAGAAGTCTTGTGTAGTTGATTATCCAGAGACAATAGGATGACATTAGTCGAATCGTGGTGATTCGGCAATCTATGTAGCGAGATGGTCGCCACACAACAGCGCTTTGAAAGGAGAAAGGTCATGTCAAATCTTTCTGATGCGGAACTCCGTCAAAGGATCAAGCAACTCGAGGCCCAAGGGAAAACGGGAGTCACTGATTCGGAGCTTGATGCGCTCAACAGGGAGCAGACTGGCCGTCTGTCTGACGACGATCTCGTATCACTGATCAAATCTCGCGCCAGCCAAGGGAAACCTATTGGTAAACTTGCCGCTGCCGCAAGAGCCAGGAATCTTTCTTTCTAAGGAGGTGTAACTCACCGCATGGCACTGGTTTGCTAGTTGTCCATTAACAACTAGCTTTTTTATTTCTAAAGAACAAAAGAATTTACCACCAAAGCAGTAAATTTTTTATACTATTCTGTTGCAGAAATTCTTGCGAACTTCTGTTTGGTTTGACATAAATCAGCAATTATGCTAAGATAAATCGTTATCGAATCGCAGTAGATAGCCCCTAACCACGAGGGACTCGTGGAAATCTGAATCCTAAAAGGAGGGTAGAAAAATGGCAGAGACAATTGAGCGAGGTTGTGATGGTTCACAGAAATGGCATTGGTATAATGTGATGAACGATCTCGAAAAACAGGGAGGTCTCGCCGGGGTGGTTATTGACCCGCTTTCCATGGACGCTCATGGTTGCGGTGGTCAAACCAAAGAAGGCACAACGTTTTATATTACCTGGGTTCCGGACACGTTCCTGCTTGTGAGCACGTCCAAAGAGGAACAGGTTCTCGTTGAAGCCTTTGCCAAAGTTGTGGAGTATCGGCCATTTTGCCGGTACGTCAACAAGAAAGGGTTACTCACCTTCGAGTGGGATAAAAAAGACCCAGAGGGACGTTTTGCCGAACTACGAGGAGAAACGGAACTCCAAAGAGTTCAGTGAATCACCCACCTACTTCATCTCGCCTTTTTTCTCGTCAAGCCCCTAGTGGAATCCACTTGGGGCTTTTTCTTTTTAAGAGCTTTAGACTGAAGATGATGAAATACATAAGTAACACCTACTTAACGTTGATTAAACGCTGATCCCGATTACAAAAGTAATCGAGGATCCTCGATAAAATCGGGATAATATTTTCAGCGTAAATTCAGCGGAAGACGGCTTTATCTAATCTTCTATTACTAAAATCCTGGCAGCCGTCCCGCGAACGAAAGTGAACGGATCAGCGTAAATCAGCGAAACAAAAGTGTTACCGATGTACCCTTCACGTACATAGACTTTGCAATCGTTTATAATCATGATATTATTATTGTAGAAAGGTCATAAAAAAGTCATAATAACTTAAAAAAATTTATGGTAAAAGCTAAATCTGCGTTTATGAAGCCAATGAATATCAGTTCGGAACTGGCTGTAATTGTCGGCAAAGGACCAATGCCCAGATCAGAAGTTGTTAAAAAACTTTGGGCATACATCAAAAAGCATGGTCTTCAAGATAAAAAAAATAAACGCAATATCAATGCTGACGAAAGTTTGAAAAAAGTTTTCAAGGGAAAAGCGGTTGTTAATATGTTTGAGATGACCAAGCTAGTTTCAAAACACCTTTCCTAGGATAGTTTTTTCAAATTTTAAAGTTTTAGAAAGCTGACTCCATATAGTCGACTTTCTTTTTTAAAAAATAAACTTGAAAAATTTATCATAACGAGTTATTATTAGTTCATAAGAATAAGCGGTCAGTTCTTTAAAAGAAAAATAAAAGAATATCTATCGCTGCTAATTAGGGAGGGAAGGAGATATGGAAAGTGAGATTTCTACTGAAAAGCTGATTGGTCTTTTTCGTGCATTGGCCGCGATTCTTATTCAAGGCTTGTCGGCTTGTCAGCTCGTTCAAGATTTCATCGCAAAATACGGCTTAACCGAGGAAGAACGAAAAGTATTAACAGAAGCTATTAAACATTGTGACGGTACAGTAAAATGCCTGTCTAGAATTCTTAACGCCATCACGCCAGAAAATCTGCCCAGTTTGGAAGAGATAGACTTTAGTTGTCCATTTATTCCTGATTCTCAAAACATAGAGAGATTGTGCGCCATAGTTGGCCTTGAGTATAAATCGTAAAAGGAGGTTACGTGATGGGTTGGGAGTCTGAATAAGACTCCTTTTTTATTTCTGAAAGAAACAAAGTTCTTGAGCCGAAGCCCCGCTTAGCGGGGCGAAGGCGAAAGGTTTTTATTTCTGAAAGAAACAAAGTTCTTGAGCCGAAGCCCCGCTTAGCGGGGCGAAGGCGAAAGGTTTTTATTTCTGAAAGAAACAAAGTTCTTGAGCCGAAGCCCCGCTTAGCGGGGCGAAGGCG
>Ga0210018_1000050_pt1 | contig 47645 bp, 51 predicted proteins | sample CryGeyCG2014_010_2_FD_183967 | JGI IMG/M metagenome (GOLD analysis project Ga0210018, IMG submission 183967) | Groundwater microbial communities from aquifer - Crystal Geyser CG09_land_8/20/14_0.10 (SPAdes) (version 2) | ecosystem: Environmental > Aquatic > Deep subsurface > Groundwater | place...
AACTACTTTCCGAATTATTCATTTTTAAAAGCCGATAAACAAAAACAAAAGAAAACTTTATTAATTAGACATATTAATAAAATTTCATGAAATATGAAGCGATTGTCTTTGATTTAGATGGAACATTAATCCATACAGCCCCCGAATACAGGTATATCATTGTAGGAAATACCTTAAAAGATTTAGGTGTCTCAGCTTCAAATAAAAAAATAGACAAATTCTGGTTTGAAAAGGAGAGAAATAAAATAATAAAAAATGAATTTGGAGTAAAAGAACCTCAGAGATTCTGGGAAAAATATGATATCTACGAAAAAACCGATTTAAGGAAGAATTTTGTAAAAGCTTATGAAGATATAAATTTCATTAAAGAATTAAAAAATAGAGGTTATAAATTAGGAATAGTAACTAGCACAGCTGAACATATTGTGGATATTGAGTTAGAACTTATTGGAAAAAAATATTTTGATGCTGTTATAATGGCGAGAAGCTCAAATGGTATAATACCAAAACCTCATCCCCAGGGTTTATTGAAATGTCTCGATGAGTTAAAGGTTAATCCAGAAAAATCAATTTATGTTGGAAATGCAGAAGAGGATTTAATATGTGCAGAAAAAGCAAATGTATTAGGAGTTATTATATTAAGGAATGAATATAAATTTAAGAATATAAATTCTTGCTTTACAATTAGTTCTTTAGATAAATTAGAAAAAATTCTAAGCTTATAGTTAAATGGGCCCACCCGGAATCGAACCGGGGATCTTCACCCTGTGAAGGTGATGTCATAACCGCTAGACCATAGGCCCAATGATCATAAAAAATTGTTTCTTTTTCTTAGCTTTTCTATCTCGTTATGGCTTTTTTTAACCCTTTCCACATATTCCTCTCCAAGTTCTTTTCTGTATCTTTCAATTACTTCTTTTATTGTGCCAACTCTACTTCCAAATATTAGATTATCAGCATATGTTATTATTTTTTCTTCTGTTGTTTCAGGAACAAAATCCTTTAAGGGGAGATCGAGGCCTTGTTTTTCTATGTCTTTTTTTGTTATTCCAACACCAATATGTGTTTCAGCAATTCTTGCATATTTTTTAAGGCCTTCCTTAATTAATATTTCTCCGCCGACAACTCCGTGCCTTATTGAGTTTTCCTTATAGCATTTAAATCTTCCAATATCATGCAATAAGGAGCCTATCTTAACAAGGTTAATATCAACATCATGATTTTTCTTAACCTCCTCAGCTATCTCTAAAGCAAGCTTTTGGACAGCTCTTGAATGATTCAATACCTTGTTAAAACTTTCATCATCAGTAGAATACTTCCTCAAAAGTTCAACTGCCTCTTTTTCAGTTATATCTCTCATAAAAAAACAGAAATAACAGTTTAATAAAAAGCTTTCTAAATTAGTCCCTTATCATTGGAGCCCACATAACCAGGGTGATAAGCATAGTCTCTCATATTAATAGGACCTCTTGTTCCTCCAATACCAAGAAGGGGTTTAACCTTAGGAAGAGGATCCATTGTATTATTTTTATAATCTCTTTTACTTTCATTTGGTGTTTCAAGAAGATGCAATAAACCAAAAGAAATTTCATTAAACAAATTTTTTGCCTTGATCCCTATATCCATAACAAAAACCTTATTTCTATTTTTTATAATTTTTGGAAACTAACTCCGTTATTGTATTGATTTGTGAAGTAATAGTAGAAAAAGCGTTATTCATTGATTCAACTGCATCCCAATATTGTTGTTGTTGTTTTTCATAAAAAAATGAATAAGTTCTTGTGCATTCTCCTACAAAACCTCCCAAGTAAAAATATACTGGTTCCTTTGTAACTAGTGCTGTTATCGCAGAAGCAACCTCAATTGAATTTGATAACATTTTCTCAAGAAAAACCCTTCTTTCAGCTCCTTTAGTTAGTTCAATCTCTTCAGACAATAATTCACTTTCTTCTTTTATTCTATTACTATTGTTATTTTTTATTTTTTCAAAGTAAATTGTTTTGTTTCTATAATATTCTCTTGATTCGGTTCCAAGAAAGTATTCTGAAACTAATTCCACTAATTTTGACATTTTAATAAAAATTATTTTTATTGTTTATAAATATTTCTATACTTTACTACTCTGGAGTATTTAATCAACTATCTAACAACTTAAACTATCCTCCTGTTAAGTTAAATTTTAATAAAAAAATAAAGGCTCCCTATTCTTGAGTTTAGGGGTAGTAAGAATTAGGCAGGGAGCCTATATAAATGTGATTTTTGATTTTTTTGGTGGCTTTTTCAGTTCTTCAAGCCACATTGCACCAATATTGATCATTTCCTTTTGGAACTGGTCTGATATTTTGTATGTTTTTTTGTAAAGATTGAAATTAATAATGCCCATGCTTTTCATTGGTGTTAATATTCTGTCATAAAACTGCCTTTTGTTATATGAAAGCTTGACCTTCTTGCCTTTGTATGACGGCTCTTCAATCTCTGCAACCAATGTTCCTTCATGAAGCCTTGTGGCAAACAGAGACATTTCTGACTTGCCTATCTCACCGCCATTTTCTTTCATGTAATTTATCAGCAGATTGGCAACTATCTTCTGTTGTTTTGTTGCGAATATTACTTCCAGTATATCATCAGGGATATTAAATAAGTCAAATAAAATGACCATTTTGAACATAATAAATCATACTAGTATATAAATGTTACTATTTTGTATACTGGAATAGTTTTTATAATATCTATTTTTTAGAAAAAAAGTCTTTAATATCATTGAGATAATTTTTAGTAATCTTAATATCCCAGTCAATAGGAAAGCATTTGAAATATGTTGGCCAGCAATATCTCTGGTCTAAAAATACTATTACCCCTCGATCAGTTGATGACCTTATACAGCGGCCAGCGCTTTGCAAGGATTTATTAAAACCAGGAAGCCTGTATCCATAATCCCAGCCTTTGCTAAATTTCATGTCATAGTAATCTATCAATGCCTTTGCCTCAAGGTCTGGCTTTTGCAATGGTATTCCAATAACAACAACACACTTTAAAACCCCTGGCAAGTCAATTCCCTCTCCAAAAGAACCTGATGCAACGCACAACAAGACTGCTCCTAAATTTTTGTAAGACTTAAATTTTTCCAAGAGCTCTTTTTTCTCCTCTTTCTTTAGGTTAGGTATTTCAAGAAAAGTTGTTTTTCTGCATAATTTAGTAAAAAAGTGATTAACAGTGTCCCTTATGTAATAGCTTGGAAAAAAAAGTGCAGAATTTCCAGGGGTTTCATTCACAATATCAGAGCATATTTTTGCTATCCTCCTGAACTGCTTTTCATTTCTTAGAGAATATTTTGTGCTTGTTTCAGGAACTATAATATTAAGCTGGTTTTTGACTGGAAAAGGGCTTTTATATGATTTTTCAACTGTATTTTCTTCAAAACCTAAAAGGTCTTTGTACATTAGTGTTGGAGTTAGTGTTCCAGACATTATGATTGTTGAATGTGCATTATTTACTATATCTCTTGTAACTAATGATGGGTCTAAACAGCGGTATGACAAAATTATCGCTTTTGGTTTTTTCTCAATTATCCTTACAAATCCTTCATCAGAACCCTGCCATGCACTAAGAAATTTTGCAACTGAGCCAATGCTGCTCTGCTTTTTTGTTTCCCTGACAGCATCGCCTATGAACTCAAAGTCTGAAACCAGATCATCATAATCTGCAATCTGGCTTATTTTTTTTGCAAACTCATCTTTTTTTACAATAGTTTCACCATATTCTTTTAGTTCTTTGGCAAGATTTTCCAGAATATTCTTAATCTCAACCAGGCTTTCTCTTGCTTTATTATACTTAAACTTCTTTGCTTCGCTGATAGCCCTCTTTACTGTAAAGCTTGATAACCGTTCTGTCATTAAATCCCTTACTCTTGAAGCAAGATTATGGCCTTCATCAATTATAATAATTGTATTCTCAACATCTTTTTGTATTCTCTTGAAAAAAGAATCTCTTATAGCCGGGCTGAAAATATAATAATAATCTGTGACAATAACATCTGCATCTTTTGCCAATAATGCTGAGATTTCATATGGGCAAAGCCTGTATTTTGAACATATGTCCTTAACTGTTTCTGTATGGCATGGAGATAATTGTTTTAATTCTGATAAAACTGCCTTTGCTTTTACAGTTAATTTTGATTTTGTTCTTGTGTTTGCATAAAATTCGCATTTATTGTCTTCTCTTACAGTTTTGCAGTAATCTGCAAACTCACCTGAATAAAGCATTTCAACACCTGGAACAAGGCACATCCATTTCTTGCCAATTATGTCAGCAGCCTTTATACTCAGGTTGTATTCTTCTTTTATTTTTTTAAGAGTATTTATTGCAATAATATGCTGTGTATGCCTATTTGTCAGAAAAAATACTGTCAGCTTGTTTTTTATTGCATAAGCCAGTGCAGGAGCCAGGACGCCAGCAGTTTTTCCAATGCCTGTCGGAGCATGCATAATCAGGCTTTTTTTGTTTTTAAGGGCATTATCAACATCTAATATCATATCATCCTGTATTTCCCTGACTTTGGAATGGGGGAATAATAATTTAGCCAGATTATCTTTTGATATCATATTAAAAAAAGAAAATAGTTGCTATATAAATCTTTATCTTAAGAAGCAGATTATTTTCCGAGTTTTTCCTTAATCTTTTTTGCAAGCTCTTTTCCTTTTTCAGTTAATAAACTGCCTGTTTTTTTGCCTGTTTTTTCAAATATTATTTTACCTTTCTTGAGGTTTCTCTCCATTACTAAACTATAATCATGTAAAACAGCAGCCATATCCTTTATCCTATTGCCATATTTTTCAAGGAATGCAACAGTTGTCAGGGGATATCTTTGAGGAATAGTTGGCTTTTCATCAGAATAGCCGATTGTTATGATTGCCTGGGGTCTTACAGAATCCGGAATGTTAAGAACCCTTGAGACTACATTCTCATCAAATGCACCAACCCAGCATGCTCCAAGATCAAGTGAATGTGCTGTTAAAAGCATGTTTTCTATTGCAGCTGCACAGTTTTGTATAGAATAAAGCCTGCTTCCCCTTACACCATAGAATCTTTCGCTTTTTTTCAGGTCTGCGCAGACAATTATGTAAACAGGAGCTTTTGACATCCAGTGCTGCCTTAATGAAGCCTCTGCAATTGTTTTTCTTTTGTCCTCATCCTGCACTACAATAAAGTTATAATCCTGTATATTTCCAGAGCTTGGGGCAAGCCTCCCAGCTTCTAAAATAGTTCCCACTTTGTCCCATTCAACTGGAATATCAAGATATTTTCTTATGCTTCTCCTTGTGCTTATGCATTCAAAAACTTCCATATTAAGCATTATAAAACTCTTTATTAATAAAATTATCGCTTTATTCAAAAATTATTTATAGTAAGGAGATTTATTAAAGGGTATGAAATACATTAACCTGGTTGAGGTCTACCAAAAGCTTGACTCAACAACAAAGAGACTTGAGAAAACTTATTTTATATCTGAACTATTAAGAAAAACTCCGGTAGAAGATCTTTCCAGGATAACATTATTATTGCAGGGCAAAATCTTTCCGCCGTGGGATGAGCGCAAGATTGGCGTTGCATCAAGAATGGTTTTAAAGGCAATAAATGTTTCATCTGGCTTAAGTGTTAAGGAAATTGAGGATGAGTGGAAAAAAACAGGTGATCTTGGAAAGACAGCTGAAAACCTTATCCAAAAGAAAAAACAGGCCACTTTATTCTCTAGTGATTTGTCTGTGAGCAAGGTTTTTGATAATTTAAGAAAACTTGCCACCTTAGAAGGCCTTGGCTCTGTTGACCAAAAAGTAAAATTAATATCTGAGCTGCTTACATCTGCAAAACCTATTGAGGCAAGATACATCGTGAGGAATGTTTTAGAGGACCTAAGGGTGGGCGTTGGAGCTGGCTCTTTAAGAGATGCAATTGCATGGGCATTTTTTCCAAAAGTTAGTGGAATATTTTTCAAGTGTGATAAATGCAATAACTATATGCCTAATATAACTAAATGCCTTGAATGCAACGAAGCTATAGAAAACAAGTTCAATAAAGAAATTGAAAAATTTGATGAAAAAAAAGTTCTTAAACTAAAAAGCATTGACGAGCTTAAGAAAGCAGATATTAAAAAATATGATTTTATCTTATGCAATGATGAGAATTTAGCAAGGGAAGCTTATAATTATTTTGTTAATGCTGTTCAGGGAGCTTATGATGTTGCAAATGACTTTTCTGTTGTTGCAGAAAAAGCAAAAGTTGAGGGTATTAAAGGCTTAATGAGTGTTGGCCTTGAGCCTGGAAGGCCTGTAAAGGTAATGCTAGCCATAAAAGTAAAGGATATAAAAGAAGGATTTGAAAGAGTTGGCAAGCCAGCTGATATTGAGTATAAATTAGATGGCTTCAGGCTGCAAATACACAAAAAAGATAATGAAATAAAGCTTTTTACAAGAAGGCTTGAGAATGTCACAAAACAGTTTCCAGATGTTGTTGATTATGTTAAACATAATATTAAAGGGGATTCTTTTATAATTGACTCAGAGGGAGTCGGCTTCAGCCCAAAAACAAAAAAATATCTTCCATTCCAGAGCATATCCCAGAGAATTAAACGAAAGTATGACATTGAGAATATGGCAAAGGAGTTTCCTGTTGAGCTGAATGTTTTTGATGTTATCTATTACAATGGGAAAAACATGATTAAGACACCTTTTATTGAGAGAAGAAATATTATTGAGAAAATAGTAAAGCCTGCTGAAAGAAAAATTGTTTATGTCAAGAACCTTATAACATCTGATGAGAAGGAAGTTTTAAAGTTTTACAAGGAATCTCTTAAGAGAGGAAATGAAGGGATTATGTTTAAGACACTTGACGCTGTTTACAAGCCAGGTGCAAGAGTTGGGCATATGGTGAAGTTCAAGCCTATTATGGATACCCTTGATTTGGTTATTGTTGGAGCAGAGTGGGGAGAAGGCAAGCGATCTGACTGGCTGAGTTCTTTTACACTTGCATGTATTGATGAAAACAATAATTTTCTTGAGATAGGAAAGGTCGGGACAGGCATTAAGGAAAAATCAGAGCTTGGAGTTTCATTCAGCCAGCTTACAGAGGAATTAAAGCCATTGATAATCTCTGAAAAAGGAAAAAGTGTTATTGTAAAGCCGGAGATTGTTGTAGAAATAAACTATGAAGAAATCCAGAAAAGCCAGACATACAGCTCAGGATATGCCTTAAGATTTCCGAGATTGATAAATTTAAGGCTGGAAAGGTCTGCTGAGGAATGCAGCACTCTAAACATGGTTGAGGAGTTTTATGAAGGCCAGAGGCACAGGAAATAATATCAACTTTTAGGAGATTATTAAATTTGTTAATACAATGTTAAAATCAAATCACATAGTTAAAAAACTTGATATAAGATTCTTCAACAGCATGAAGATTGACTACATTAAAGAAACCTTAACAAAATCAACCCTTCACGATGAGAAACTTAATTCTGAGATAGATTGGTATCTATCATTTCCATCTCACTTCAGAAGGTATTTTCCTAAGATATTTGATTACAGAAAGGGGTATAATCCATACATAAAAATGGAATTTTACAATTATCCTTCACTTGCAGATATTTATTTAAATGATAAGCTTCCACTTGACCAGTGGAAAAAAATATTTTTGGATCTTCATGAAATAGTCAAAAAATTTCAATCTGCAAATAAAAAAATAACTGAAAAAGAAAAATTTGAGAGTCTTCTTAGTATGTATTATAAAAAAACAATCAAACGGTTAAAACAGCTGGAAATGCAAAATAGCTGGAATAAAATTTTATCAAATCCAATTTATATAAATGGAAAAAAATATTTTAAAGATAAAATAAAAAAAGACCTTAAAGATTGTCTACACAAATACTTGCTTAACTTACCAAAAAGAGATTTTTGCTTGATACACGGGGACTTATGTGCAGGAAATATACTCTTTGATAAATCTAACTTTATATTCGTTGATCCGCGAGGAAAGTTTGGAAAATTTGTCATATATGGTGACACATACTATGATATTGCAAAACTATCTCACAGTTTTTTGGGATTTTATGATTTAATAGTTGACTCAAAATATAAACTTGATTTTAATGATAACCATATAAACTATGAAATACTTGCTTCAGATAAACAAAATAAGATATCGGAAGCATTTAAGGAAGAAATTCTATTTAAGTATGATTACAAGGAAGTTAGATTAATCGAATCCCTTTTGTTCCTAAGCATGCTTCCATTACATGTTGATGATTTTAAAAGGCAAATTGTGCTTTTTTCAAGGGGTCTGGAATTATTTTATAGTGTTAAGGATGGTGGTTATTATTAGAATTATCATAACTATGGCAGGTGAAGGAATTAGATTCAAAAAAGCAGGCTACCTCATTCCAAAACACATGATAAAAATAAAGGACAAAACAATGTTTGAATGGGCTATGCTAACATTAAAGGATTTTTATGGTGAAGAATTTATTTTTGTTACCTTAGAAAAAAATAATGATTTGAGTTTCATTAATGAAAAATGCAAATTATTAGGCATAAAAAAAAGAAAGATTGTATCCATAGATAATATAACTTCCGGGCAAGCAGAAACTGTTTTGAAAGCAGAAAAAGAAATAAGTTTGGATGAACCCATACTGATTTATAATGTGGATACTTACGTTGAGCCTTATGAATTAAGAAAAACTGATATAAAGGGGTATGGCTTTGTTCCGTGTTTTAAGGCAAATGGAACCCACTGGAGTTTTGTAAAATTTGATTCAAATAAAAGAATTTTTGATATTACAGAAAAAGTAAGGATATCTGAATATGCGTCTATAGGGCTTTATTATTTTTGCAGTTTTTCCTTATTCAAGAAATGTTTTGGTAAATATTATTCGCAGGAATCTAAAGAAAAATATATTGCCCCTATTTACAATATTCTAATAAAAGATAACAAAGAGGTGTATACTTCAATCTTAGATAGCAAAAAAGTCCATATTTTAGGGACTCCAGAAGAGGTGAAATCATTTGAGGAGAAATAAGTCAGATAATATCCTTGTTTTTGTGCCTGGTTATAATGTTGAAAACACAATTGAAAAAGTTTTTTTTGGTTTAATGAAAACAAAGAAAGAATTGAATTTTGACATTTTGTTTATTGACAACAGAAGCAAGGATAATACATTCGAAAAACTAAAAGAATTAGTAGAAAACAAAAAACAAAAAGGGATAAAACTGGTCAGAAACTCCAAAAATTTAGGTTATGGTGGCTCACAAAAGGTTGCATTTGGGTATGCATTCAGGAAAAAATATGACTATCTTATTGAGTATGATGGGGATATGCAATATCCAGTTGCAAATATCCTTGATTTATATGCAAAAATAAAAAAAACAAAGTTAGGTATTGTTTTTGGCTCAAGAGTCACAACCAAAGAAAATATATCTCAGATGCCCTTTTGGAAGGCTTTTGGGAACAAATTTTTTAACATGCTAAACAAATGGGCATTAGGCATTAAAGTTTCTGAGATACATACTGGTTTTAGAATTTACAACCTCAAGAATATTAAAGGGTTTAATTTTAATAGGTGCCATAATGATTATAGGTGGACAATAGATAGTGTTGTGGAGATACTAAAAATAAATAAGAATTTATCTGAAATACCTACAAAGGCTTTATACACTAAATATTCAAGTGCCCCAAGTTTCAAGCAGTTGTTTAAGACAATGGTGTATATGTTTTTTAGGGCACTGGAATACAAATTCTTAAGACTATGACTTTTCTTTTTCCTTAATTAAATATAAATCCCTAGGGTCATATTTTGGTGGAGGAAGGTGGTCTATAATAGTGTAATGGCTCATGTTGAAATTCTGGATTCTTGATGTAAGAATGTAATCTGCTGTTTTAATATCATCAGTTATAGTATATGCAAATCTTGGATTTATGTTGGTTAATCTGGTTAGGTTTAAATCATTATATCTTATGAGAGCATCACATCTATAATTGTAATGTAATGGATCATCTAAATGTTCTGTATCAATGTATACTTTGGATCCTTGTTCCACATTTATTATTAATTCTGAAGTGAAAGAGAAATATGTGGGGGTATAATCATTTGGATTTTGCATATTTTTTGCAATTTGCAGAAAATTAAACAAAAACAATAAGCTGATGATAAATAAGAGGATATGGTTACCATATTTTCTGAATAATCTCTTGCAGATTACATAAATAAAATCATAAAACAAATAAAAATAAATCAAGTAAAACATTGTGACATATCTAAACTCAAAGTGATGGCCTTTGATGTTATAGAAAAAAAAGAAGAATATATCTGAGAATATAAACATCAAAACCCAAAATTTATTTTTTTTACTAATTATATTATAAATTAAAATAAGGTATAATGCTAATGATATCCATATTGAATTAAACTTATGTAGGAACAAATAATTTTTAAAAGTGCCTTCTCTAATGTTTTTTAAAAAATAATTTGAAATTGATTTCATTGTAAATCCAAAATCCCTTACTTCAAAATTACCTCCAGCACCCTGATCAATATCAGACATTAATCGGTTACCTCTTAATCCTGTGGATATTGTAAAATATATTAAAAAACCAATTAAAAATATTATCCATATTTTTTTTAAGTAAGACCATTTTTCTTTTTTATAAAAATAGTAGTAGAATGTAAGGAAAATCAAAAGTATTGGAATTATCAAGTAACTTATATTTTTTGTAAAAAATAAAAGAGAAACCAAAAGTGTAAGTGAGATGTTATTCTTCTTATGGTTTTTATCAAACTCATATAAGTATATAAGAAATATTGAAAAAACAAGCATATATGTCAAATCAATATAAAAAGAGAGAAGCGTCTCAAGAAAGAATTTGCTTCCCAGTACAAGTAAAATTAGTGTAAAAGCCTTGAATGGTTTTTCTATTTTCAAAAGAGTTCTAAATAAGATTATCAAAAGAAACATGTTTATAAAATAATTTGAGAAGTTGAAAGTAAGTGTGGTAGATGTAAACAAAAGGAAAAAGGGAATTCTACCCAAAATAATCAATTTATCAGCATAGGTAAGTAAAAATAGTTGATAGAAATCTTTAAACTCTAAATTCCTTATTTTTTCAGTTAATATTACAGATGAAGTATAATATTCATAATAATGGATTCCAGTGAAGTTAGAAGGCATTCTTTTTATTGCATTAAAATAGAAAAAAGACAGAAGAATGATTAAAAATATAAGGATTACATAGAAAATGATTATCTTAGAATTTGGTTTTTTAAAATTATATTTTATTTTGTTGGTTTTGTTTTTCCCTCCTTTTTTGGTTGATTTGTACATAAGGTATAATTTTATCAAGTAGTATTTAAATTTTATTAATGTTTAGATAAATAATAAAATTTTTATGATTAACCATCCTAAATACAAAAAGCCCAACTTACAGCTTCGGATATGCATTAAGGTAAACTATTTAAACCTTTTGTCCTTAAACAGATTAGGAATTCTCAAAAATTAATTTCAGATGGAAATAAGTAAATTTTTCTCAACAAAAATCTTAAAATTATCGCCGGGAGATTTCTAAAATAGAAAGGTTAATAAGCAAGTTTATACATTAACGATTAACCAAATTCGAAGAGGTGCATTGGATGGCAAAAAAGAAAGCAGCTAAGAAAAAGAAATAAATTCATAAAATTCAAATAAAATCATTTATTTTTTTATTTTTATTTTATTTTGCAGGCTTTTTTTCCTGTGAAATCTGTAACTCTTTTCTTATGTTTTCAACAAACTTTTCAAAATCCTTATTTTTTATACAGGCACCGCAGGCATACTCATGGCCACCACCATAGCCGTCAATTCCAACAAGTGCTTTTTTCAGTATGTTTGAGACTGAAAGATGGTCTGATGAGCGAAGGCTGCATTTCATCTCACCGCCTTTCTCACGTGCAACTAAAATGAGTTTTTTTGGAAACCTGTAAAGAAGCTCGTTTGACAAGTCACCTGTAAAACTCATTCTGTTTGAGTAAATGAATAAAATCATTTTATCATCATCAATATTTTTAAGAGCTTTTTTAAGCATGATTTCATATTCTTCTTCTATTTTTTTGAATCTCTTAATAATGAATCTTGCCTGTGCTGTCTCTCCGTTAAGCAGTTCATAAGGGGTTTTGATTCTTGTCAATATTTTAACGCAGCTTAAAACATCTGATATTTTTCCCTTGAGAATAAAGGACAATATTCTTACAAGCTCTCCGAGTTTTGTTTCATACAGGGCTTTTTCTGGTTTAGTTATTTTTGCCGGCAGCAAATCAGGATATTCTTTTGAGAACTTTGCTGAAAAATCAGGCAGAGACCAGTCAGCAACTGCTCCGCATGCTGCAATCCACAAGTCCTGCTTAACAACCCTATAACAAATGCATGATGCAGGCTCTCCAAATCCGTCTTTTCTTGAGTTATAGTATTTTGTTCCGCTGTTCTTGATAATGTTATGATGGTCTATCCATATTATTGGAACTTTTACAGCATCAATAAAATCAGGGCTTACCATTGGCTTGTCAACTATAAAAACCTTGTCCGGGCTGTAATCCTCAACAGTTTTTATAAAAATTGGCTTAAGCTCAGGGCTGCTCTTTACAACAACACCCTTTCCTTCTCTTTTATACCTATAAAGCAAGATAAAAGAGCAAAGCCCGTCAGGGTCATCATCAAAAAAGAACAAAGGTCTCTTGCAGCTGTCAAGCTCTTCTCTTATTTCATTGTAGTGTTTTTCTGTAAGCATATTAAAAATAAAAAACATCTCTTATTTAAAATTATGTTTTAGAAATTGTTATTAACCTGATTAATTATCATTTTTTACTAAAAAATGGTAACAAAACAAAAAACTTAAATAGTAGTTGTGTTAAACCAGTTAACATGAAACAGCTAAATTCAATATTCAAAAGATTTAATAGGGTTTTCTTAGCTGAAGCTGTTTGTTGTTAGTTCTTGATTCATTGTCTTTAATTTAAATTATTTTCTTGGCTTTTGTCTAAAAATTTTTAAAATAAATATGAGGTAAAAAATGGAAAATCTAAAAAAAATTGAGCAAGCCTTTGATGTGTTGAGCATTGTAGGAAAAACTCCTATGATTAAAATAAGAAAAATACATGCAAAGCTCGAGACAACAAACCCAAGCGGAAGTGTAAAAGACCGCATGGCTGATTACATGGTAAAAAAAGCAGAGCAAAGAGGTGAGCTAAAGAAAGGCAGCAGGATAATTGAGGTTACAAGCGGCAATACTGGAATAGCTTTTTCAATGATCTCAGCAATAAAGGGCTATAAGTTTACAGCAGTAATGCCAGAGCATATGAGCGTAGAAAGAATAAAGATGATAAAAGCATTTGGGGCTGATGTTGTATTAACCCCAAAAAAGGAGGATATGAATGGAGCAATTAGGAAATACAATGAGCTTGTGAGGAAATATCCTAATGCATGGCTTCCAAACCAGTTTGAGAATCAGGACAACATAGAGGCTCATGAACTTGGATTGGGAAAAGAGATAATAGCTCAGTTCAAGGGCAGGATAGATGCATTTGTTGCAGGAATCGGAACAGGCGGGACTTTGCTTGGTGTTGCAAGGGCACTTAAAAAAGAATTTCCTAATGCAAAAATAATTGGTGTTGAGCCAGCTGAATCAGCTGTTTTATCAGGAGGGAAACCAGGCATGCATAAGATACAGGGAATCGGCGAGGGCTTTATTCCAAAGCTTGTTAAGGACAACATGAATATGATTGATGAGGTTATTGCAATAAAAAGCAGCGATGCTATCAATATGAGAAAAAAACTTGCAGAAGAGAATGGAATATTTGTTGGAATAAGCTCAGGAGCAAATCTGCTGGCAGCAATTAAAGCAAGGGAAAGATATGAGAATGTGATTACTGTCCTGCCAGACAGAGGAGAGAGATATTTAAGTGGAAATTAAATATCTTCTGAAACCATTTTATATAAATTAATTTTTAATTCCTCTTTTTTTATTATTTCCAGCTTGGCCTTTGTTGCCGGATGTCCCGGAACAAAAAGGCATTTTTTGTTTTCTGATAATTCATAGGTGTTTATTTTTTTTGCAATATTAATTATTTCATTCTTGTCAAAGCATAGCAATGGCCTTAAAACATTTGTTTTTATTGATTCATCAAGAACAGCAAGATTATCTAATGTCTGGGAAGCGACCTGGCCGAGGTTTTCTCCTGTTACTATGAATTCTGCTTTTTCTTTTTTGGCAAGGTTTTCAGCAATCCTGTACATGACTCTTTTGCACAGCAAACATGTGTATTTTGGGTTTGTATTGTTTTTTATTTGGGTGAGAATTTCTTTGTGGTTAATATAATGGACTTTTTTTATTCCAAGCTTTTTGGCTATTTTATCAACTGCATTGTGGTTGTCCATAAAGAAGTTGAGGCCAATCAGTTCAAGGCCCTTCTCTTCCATTAAACAAGCTGCAACAGGGCTGTCTATGCCTGGGCTGAGGAGTATTATTGCTTTCATGTGTTAGTAGGATATTGGTTAGTATAAAAAGGTTTTGAGAATTAATTAGAATATTAATTATTGTTATTATTAATAAGTAGTTAAAAATAGAAAGATTTATATACTAATTAATGATACAAACCATTTATGGGACCAAATCATGAGTATTCTATAAAGGAATTAAAAACACCTTTCGGAAATGGAATAGAAGTATCTGAAAAAGGTAGTAGGGATTATTACCAACAAATCAAATCCAATGATGGTTTAATAGCAAGAATATTTTCAACTGAAGAAAATCATAAGAGACTTGGAAATAAATGTATAAGTGTTATATCCAAATATCCATTTAAAGATAATAAGGAAAATCATTTATTATTTAGGGAATTAACGGGCAAATTAAATAAAATACAAGATGAAACAATTAATAGTGGGTCTTGGCCCTTAAAAATATACACAGATCAGGGACTTGAAAAAAAATTAGGTAATGGAACAACTATAAGAATAAATAAAGAAGACAAAAAAGAATTCCCTAAGGAAGCTTATAATTTTGTAGATGGAGTTGGTTACTTTACAGGGAATGTTGCTCATGCTAGTTCTTTTATGATATATTTAACTACACTTGGTCTTTCTATTGGACATTTATTAGCAAACACAACAGTAAGTAATTGGTTATGGCATGCACCACTTTATACGGCAACCACTATCTTTAGTTTGTTTGGTGAATTAGATTATATGATTACAAAAGAGTGCATTAAAGATATGGGTGATACCAAACCTAGTGTTGGAGTAACATATTGGATAGCTCATACAATAGGAGTTAAACTTGCAACAAGTAATTTTGAGGAAAGGTTAAGAAAAAAAGATTATGCTTTAAAAAAATTTTTGTTATCTCATAAATCTGCGAAACGAGCAATTAGTGATAATCATATGGGATATGTCTATTTTAAGGATGAGAAATGGGCCGATAGGAGGGAGAAATGGAATCGTGAGCATAGAGATGATGTTTATGAAGCACTTACAAAGATGTTTGAATTTACGCCATACCAAAGGGGATTTTCAATTACTACTGAACACAAAGATAAAGCAAATGCATTAAGATTCTTAGACTCTCTTTTAACAGATAAAAAAGAAACTCCTCAAATAAGTCTTACATAATTAATTATTTCTCTTTCTAAAAATTTGATTTATTTTTTCTTTGCAGTCAGTTTATTGGCTGCAAGGCAGATGCAAAGTAAAATGAATAAAATAAAAGATTGATATTGTTGTTATCAATAAGTAGTTAAAAATAGAAAGATTTTTAAAGTGAGTGGTTTTTCTATATTTTATGAATAAATTATCCTTATTATTAGTGGGTCCAAGATACTCGCACTCTTTAGGTGAAATAGTTAGAACATCTATTGCGGCGGGAGTTGTAGAAAGAACATACATAGAGGACAGTAGGAAGATATTTCAAGATGATCATGAAAATCAAATACAAAGATTTTCTGCTGGATATAGTGATTTTCGAGAGATAGTTCTAATAAAAGATAGCCTGGAATTCTTAGATGTTAATAAAGGCAATTATCGCAGGATTGCAACAGTGATTGGTCCCGCTGCGGAAAATTTGTTTGAATTTAAGTATATGGAAAATGATCTTTTGGTTTTAGGAGAGGAAAGAAAAGGATTAGATGACAAAGTCATAGCTGCTTGTGATACAACTTTAACTATTCCTCAAGTAGTAAATAAATATAAATGCTACACACTTTGCTCTGCAGTAGCAATGTTTCTTTATGAGAAAATGAGGCAAGCTTATGAAGGGATTCCCCATTCAATGCAGTGAATGGTGTCCATTACTTCTTTTTTTGGTGATTCATAAGGTGGTTTGCCAAGAAATTCGTTTGGAGAATAATACCATTCTACATAGTTATCTTCCTTAATAACTCCTTCCATTGCATCCTTTATATCTTTAGGTATCTGATTAAGAAGTGAATTATATTTATTAAGTACACCCTGTTCAGCTTCTGAAATACAAGATCTGGGTTTATCAAGCAGTTTCTTATGTTGTTTTAATATATGTTCAATATCTTCCTTTTCCATAATAATAAAATAGATTTAATTATTTATTAATGTTTCTTTTTTGTGGTTATACAACCAAGAGATCAGCACGCCTATGCAGATGAGCCTTGCCAATTAGAACAAAGGATTAACCTTCCTTTCCAGAAGTATCTACTGAAGAATAGATAATTTTATAAACTTCTTTATTCCATTATCTTAATTATTAATTGGAGGTAATAAAAATGACTCAGGTGAAATTAGAAGATTTAAAAAAGCAGGGGATAAACGAAGGATGTCTAGTTGAGATAATACTCAAGGAGGGAGCAAAGCCAAATTTACGGACAACGGCTTTAGTTAGTTACTATGGCCCTGAAGTGGATACTGGAAGACCATCAACAGTAAATTATTCTGGATATATTAAGTGTATTAAGATAGAAAAAGATCAAGAAGTGATTGCGTTATTCCATGGATGGGATAATCAAAATAAACAAATTCCTCAAGATGCCCGCATAGGGGGTGTTTATATTTACTTAGATGCTATATACTCCTGCGTAAAACCAAAAAAGTAAATTTTTGATTATTATTTTTTAATTTATATTATGTTTAGTCAATCTTTTCTTTAACTATTTCTTTTAGTTTATTAATAAGTTTTAATATATCTTCTAATTTTCTTTGAATATAGGTTTCTTCAACAAAAAATCCATTATAGGATATTTTATTTCTCGTTATTCTTAAACTGTCTATTAAAGATATTTCATAACTATTAAACTGTTTATAGTTTTCTTCTAAATAACCTATTAATCTTCTGTGGGCTCCTTCACCAAATGTTTTATAGCCATCTAATAAAAGAATAATGGTCATTAGTTCCCTTATAATTTCATAATATTCCTTAGTTACATTTGATGCAAATTTAGTTATGTCTATCTGCTTAACCATTTCAAGGCTGGTTTCCACCATTTTTAAAATAGATTTTGCCTTTTCCTTGTTTGGAGTTATCCTGATCAAGTTTTCTTTCATCTTGTTTTTCAAATTTGCATTTGAGATACCCCACTAACATATCTCCATTGATGATATTTGTTTTTAATTCCTGGCTCAGATTATCAAAATTGCTTTCAAAGAACAAGCTTACCCTTCTTTTTAACTTTTTCTCGAATTTATCCGGAGATATTTTCTTTTCTTCGGATTGCAAATATAAATCAACATCGCTTTCTTTGATATCCTCTCCTTTTGAAGCAGAACCAAACAAGATTATTGCATCTGGCATGCACTTTTCATTAAGATAATCCAAAAGCCCGGATTCTTTTATTTTTCTTTGAATATCAATTTTTTTCAAGAATTTGAAATAATCATTGTCTCTATTTGCATAATAAACCGGGTATTTGTGTATTCTATGCTCTTTTTTAACTATAAGCTTCTCTTTTTCAAGTTTTTCTAAATAGAGTTTAACAGATTTTGGAGCTAATTTTATCTTCCTGCTTATCTCCCTTAATTGAAATCCTATGCCCTGTGGCAAGGGATCATCAAAAAATACTTCCAAAACCCTATACAGATTATCTTTTCTTAACATATGTAATAAGATTATTACAACTGTTATATAAATATTACGTTTTTTACTTTTTCTTCGCAGTCAGCTTATTGGCTACTAAACAAATGCATAATGAAGTGAATGGAATTGTGATTAAAACACCTATTCTGACAAGGCCGCCAATGCTGTTTAGCACTGCAATCAAAATCATGAGCACTGCTGAAAAAGCAAAGTTCTTTTTTGCTATTTCATAGCTTCTCTCCAAAGAGCTGATTGCCCCTTTTTTCTCAAGTATTGCAAATACAGCTGCATACTGGAACATTACCATCAAGAGCAGTCCAGGGATTACCAATAAAGCAAGTCCAACAGCTATTGTAAGAAAAGCCACAATAAACAATCCCCAGCTTGTAAAGAAATAATCAAAGCCCCTGAAAATATCAGAAATCTGTGCTTTCTTTCCTTTTGCTGCATTTATGCACATGAAATAAATCCCAAAAACCAAAGGAGGGATTGTAATTATAAATACCATTCCTAAAAGAGCAACCAGTGTTCCAAGAATAAGGGTCACATATTGCTTCTTGAAAATATTAAAAGATTTTGTTACAATCTCATTAATCATATCTTCCATACTCATACTATCACCTAATATACAGTTGTAATATAATATTTAAATATTTATCTGAAAAACTAATCAAAACCTTTAAAAGGTCCAGCTTTCTATCCTATTTTATGGTATTGTATATTTACTCAAATGTTACTGGAAGTTTTGTTTTCAACACAGGCTTCAGGATAATTGACCAGGCTTTGTTTGACGAGAAAGATACAGTCAATAATGCAATAAAGCTAAACAATAATGAATGGCTTGAGGAGGAAAAGGCCTTAATAAAAAAGCACGGCCATAAGATAATATTCTTAGGTAAGAAAAAAACTGAACTAAATGGAATAGAATTATCCCCTGAAGATAAATTTGAAATAATAAATGAAAGGATATCTGAAATTCCTAATTTTTACCAGCTTATGAGAAAAGCAGGAATAACAATAACAAGAAACAAAATAAAAAACTCAGTAAAGTCTGACACACTTGTAATCCAAGCAATAAGCAATATTGACGAGCTTGATAGGGTTGCAAACACTTTAGTAAAAAGATTAAGGGAGTGGTATGAGCTTTACCTGCCAGAGTTTTCGAAACAATTAAGAAACAATGAAAAGTTTGTTGAATTAATACTTAAAAATAAGAAAAGCGAGCTTCTAAAAGAAATCAATATAAGCAGCAAGAAAAGCATGGGTGCAAACCTTGCTGAAGCTGATATAAAGCCAATAGAAGAACTGGCAAAAAGAATTTCTTCATTATACGACCTGAGAGAATCACAGTCAGATTATCTTGAATTAATAATAAAAAAAACATACCCTAATATGTATGCAATAACTGGCTCACAGATAGGAGCAAAATTAATCAGCTTTGCAGGAAGTTTTGAAAGGCTTGCAAAATTTCCTGCCTCAACAATACAATTGTTGGGAGCAGAAGAAGCATTGTTCAGGCATCTGAAAACCGGTGCAAAATCGCCAAAATATGGAATACTGCACGAGCATCCGCTTGTAACCCAAGCAAGAGCATCTGAAAGAGGAAAAGTAGCAAGGGCATTAGGTGATAAGATTTCAATAGCTGTAAAAGTTGATTTTTTCAAGGGAAAATTCATTGGAGAAAAACTAAGAAATGATTTAGAGAAAAAATTCATTAAAAAGAAAAAATGATAATGCAGCCAACAAGGTTTCATGGAATTTATGAAACCATAAAAGGAAAGAAAAGATTATTATTAACAATAAACCTCTCTCCAGGAAAAAAAGTATATGATGAAATCTTGATAAGAGATCAGGGTGTTGAATACCGCACATGGAATCCAAAAAAAAGCAAATTAGCAGCAGCAATAATGAAAGGAGCATCCCAGATAGGGATTAAACCCTCAAGCATAGTGCTTTACCTTGGCTGTGCATCCGGAACAACTGCATCCCATGTTTCTGATATTGTCGGAAAAAACGGCTTTGTGTTTGCGCTTGATTTTGCTCCAAGAGTAATGAGGGAAATGGTTTTTGTATGTGAAGCAAGACAGAACATAATGCCAATAATGGCAGATGCAAACAATACTGAAAGCTTTGAGAAATATATAACAATGGTTGATGTTATCTTTCAGGATATTGCTCAGAAACAGCAGGCAGAGATATTCCTTAAAAACACCAGGAAATTCCTAAAACCAGGCGGCTTTGCTCTTTTAAGTGTCAAGGCAAGAAGCATTGATGTTGCAAAAAAGCCAAAAAAGGTTTTTGAGGAAATAAGAAGAAAGCTTGAGAATGAGCTTACAATAGTTGATTACAGGACACTTGAGCCTTTTGAATTAGATCACTGCATGTTCATATGCAAAAAGAAATAAATATCAAACCAGTATATTAAAACAAATGAGCCTAAAACTGTACAATACATTAACAAGGAAAAAAGAAGAGTTCAAGGAAATAAAGAAAGGATATGTTAATATTTATAGTTGTGGTCCTACTGTCTACAACTTTGCCCACATAGGAAACTTCAGGGCAAATATATTTGCAGATCTTATAAGAAGATACATAAAGTACAAGGGATACAAGCTAACTCATGTTATGAACATTACTGATGTTGATGACAAGACAATAAGGGACTCAAAAAAAGAAAATCTTTCTTTAAAAGAATTCACAGAAAAATACACAAAATACTTTTTTGATGACTTAAAAACCTTAAATATAGAAAAAGTAGAGGTTTATCCAAGGGCAACAGAACATATTAAGGAAATGATTAACTTGATTAAAAAGCTTCTTGAAAAAGGCTATGCCTATAAGGCAGATGATGCAATATATTATGACATCAAAAAATTCAAGGAGTATGGCAAGCTTTCGCATTTAAAGATAAGCGAGTTAAAAGCAGGAGCAAGAGTTTGCCAGGATGAATATGACAAAGAGCATGTAAATGATTTTGCACTATGGAAATTCTGGGACAAAGAAGATGGAGATGTTTTCTGGGAAACAGAGCTGGGAAAAGGACGCCCTGGATGGCATATTGAATGCTCTGCAATGAGCATGAAGTATTTAGGAGAGACATTTGACATTCATACAGGAGGGGTTGACTTGATATTTCCACATCATGAGAATGAAATAGCCCAAAGTGAGGCTGCAACAGGAAAAAAGTTTGTTAATTACTGGCTGCATAACGAGCATCTGCTGGTTGACAGCAAAAAGATGAGTAAAAGCCTTGGAAACTTTTACACATTAAGGGATTTATTAAAAAAAGGATACAGCCCAAGGTCAATAAGATATGTCCTGATGGCAACCCATTACAGGCAGAAGATGAACTTCAGCTTTGAAGGCCTGAATGCAGCAGACAACGCAATAAATCGCCTTGATGAATTCATGGCAAAACTAGATAATATTAAAGGAGACAGGCATAACCCAAAAATATCCGAACTTATTGAAAAAGTAAAAAGTGATTTTGAGGATGCAATGGATGATGACCTGAATGTTTCAATTGCTTTGTCAGTTATGTTTGATTTTATGAAGAAAATAAACACCTTCATAATGAATGATAAAATGAGCAGGAAAGATGCTGAAAAAGCAATTGCCTTAATGTATGATTTTGATTCTGTTTTTGGAATTCTAAAAAAGGAAGAAAAAAAAGAAGAGATAAACAAGGAAATAAAACAATTAATAGAAAAAAGACAGGAAGCAAGAAAAAACAATGACTATGAGTTAGCAGACAAGATAAGAGACCAGCTAAAGGAAAAAGGCATAATTCTCAAGGACACAAAAGATGGTGTCAGATTGGAAAAAATAACTACTTCAAAATAGAAACTTTTAAATAAGGGCTATTTTAATCTTTAAATAGGAGGTAAACAAAATGACAGGCAAAACAGGACAACAAACAGCAGGAACTGGAAGTAGTATATGGTATAGTATACCAAAAATCAGCAAACCTTACTTATTGGTCATAGGGGATATTTCTACAGGTGATTATAATATAATAGACTATCCCACAGAAGGAAAAGCAAGAAAAAGGCAAGAACAAGAAGAGGGGCTTGCTAAAATATTGAAAGCTATTCCTCTTGAACAGATAAGAGTAGAAGATACAAATATGTATGAAAAAAAGGTTAGAAATAAATATAAATTAGAAAGTGCAGTTGGTTGCGCAGTTTATAGGACAGTAGATAAGGATCATGGCTTATTCACAATTCTTTCACAAAATGATGTTTTTCTTGGCAACAATTCAAAAATACAGTTAGAAAATGCAAAGAAAAGGAAAGAGAAATACACAACAAACCTAAAGGATGAAAAAAATCCTGTTTATGGAATGTTTAGGGATGACCAGATTATAATCAGCGCTTTAATTCCAGTTGAATAAAAATAAGAGGTAAAATAAAATGGCAGTTAAAATACTAACAGGTACACCAGGGATAGGAAGTCTAAACAGAATCAATTTAGAAATAAACACAAAGAAGTATTATCTCGATAATGTCACAAAGGACGAGATTAAAAAACTTGAAGAATTAGAGCCAGTTCCAGAACAGACAAAAATCAGGGAAGCATATTATGGCAGAGCGCAATTTGAGCCATATAAGAGTGGGCTAAATCTTATAATAGATTACAAAGATAAGTTTGTTGATGGCATAAGTTTTGCCAGATTATCAGTTATTTTCACAAAAAAGAAGGATATTGAAGGGATAATGAATGAATTAAATGTAGATAGAGTAGAGAATTTAGCTTACAAGAAAATTTTAGCATACAGGATTGAATCAGAAGATCTTGGAAAAAAGTTAATTGCTATTTCAGCATATCCTAAATAAGCAATCAGCAATCACATCTCAATTCCGAGTTTAATATCTTCTTGGCATTCAATCTCTGCTTTATCGCCAAAAACAATTTCTTCTGCTTTTACTGTTTTTTTTATGTCTTTTAGCACGGAATTAAGGTCTTTCTTTGTTTTTTCATCGCACTTAATAATTAGTGTTTTAATAGGCTTGTTCAGTGAGAGGTTTTTTTCTGACTTGAACTTTCTCACAGCTGAAATAATACTGACTGCATTATCACCTGCAAGCTCTGCTTTTTCATCAGCAAGTCCTTTTTGGTATTTAGGCCAATCAGAAACATGAATGCTTTTCAAACCCTCAATCTCTGCAAAATAAAGGTGATAGATTTCTTCTGTAATATGCGGTAGTATGGGGGCCATTAACTTTAGTATTGCTAAAGTTGTATTATACAATGTATAATGTGCTGAGTCAACTGCTTCCTTGCTATAATCAGCTGAATTATATAACCTATCCTTAACAATCTCTAAATAATTATCACAGAACTGCTGCCAGAAAAACCTTTCTGTTTCTGATTTTGTTCTTGAGAAATCATATTCTAAAAATGAATCTGTGCAGGCCTTAATAAGCTTGTTAAGCTTTGAGAATATCCATTTATCAATTATCTCAAGCTTTGTTTTCTTTGGATTATAACCTTTAAGGTTCATTATTGCAAACTTTGAAGCATTCCACATCTTTGTCATCATCTTCTTTCCAGAAACAAGCTCTTTTTCCTGGTATGGAATATCTGAGCCAAGCTTTGCAGATGCTGCCCAGAATCGCATTGCATCTGATCCGTGCTTTTCAAGAACAACCTTTGGCTCAACAATATTTCCCTTGCTCTTGCTCATCTTTTTTCCCTTTGGGTCAAGTGCATGGCCGTTTATCATCACATCTTTCCATGGCAGCTTGTCTTCATGCAAAAGCATTTTTACAACAGTGTTGAAAAGCCAGAAAGTTATTATGTCATGCCCATTGCTTCTCAAGGACATTGGAATCATCTTATTAAAGAATTTATCATCTTCTTTCCACTTTGTTGCAATCATCGGGCTTAAGCTTGAGGTTGCCCATGTGTCAAATACATCCTTCTCAGGAATTAATTTATCACAGCCGCATTTTGGGCATTTATTTACAGGCGGCTTGTCTGTTGTAGGATCAACAGGCAAATTTTCCTCTTTTGCAAGAATTACTTCATCACATTTTTCGCAATACCAGACCGGAATTGGAACACCATAAAAGCGCTGCCTTGAAAGGCACCAGTCCCATTGCAGTCCATTTACCCAGTTATCATATCTGACCTTCATATGCTTTGGATACCAGTTTAGTTTGTTTCCAGCTTCCAAAAGCTTGTCTTTTATATCAAGATATTTCAAAAACCATTGCTTTGTAACCAGGAACTCGACCTCTGTTCCGCAGCGCTCATGAACATTAAGTGTGTGGGTTATCTGCTCCTGCTTTACCATAAAGTTATTTGATTTTAAATCCTCAATTATTTCTTTTCTTGCGTCATTAATTTTAAGCCCTTTATATTTTCCCGCAAGTCCATTCATAACTCCATCAATAGTTATGCTTATTTTCAAAGGCAGATTATAAGCGCTCCACCATTCAATATCAACCAAATCACCAAATGTACAGCACATAACTATTCCAGTTCCTTTCTCAGGGTCTGCTCTTTTATCTCTCTTTATTGGAACCTTATAATCAAATAAAGGAACAACTGCATTTTTTCCTATCAAGCCCTTATATCTTTTATCATCTGGATTTACAAAAACAGCTACGCATGATGGCAATAGCTCTGGCCTTGTTGTTGCTATTTCTAATTTCTTGTTAGAATTTTCAAGCCCAAACAGGATATGATTAAAAAAGCTTGTCTCTTCTTTATCTTCTAATTCAACCTGTGCAATTGCTGTCTGGCACTTTGGGCACCATATTGTCGGGGCCTCCTTTCTGTACTCGCGCCCTTTTCTGTATAAATCTAAAAATGACCTTTGGGATGTCTTTCTGCACCATTCGTCAATTGTCCTGTAATTAATGGACCAGTCTGGCGATATTCCTAATGATGACCAGTCTTTTTTAAGCTCTTTTTCAGCCTCCTTTGTTTCATTAAGGCATATCTTTATGAATTCAGGCCTTGGAATATCCCTTGCTCTTATGTTGCATTTTTTCTCAACAAAACGTTCTGTTGCAAGCCCATTGTCATCAAAACCGAATGGATAAAATATATTTTTTCCAAGCATTCTCTGAAATCTCATAACATAGTCTGCCTGTGAGTATGCCATTGCATGGCCTATGTGCATCTTTCCTGAAACAGTCGGAGGTGGAGTGTCGCATGAAAACGGTTCTTTCTTTGACTTAGGGTCAAATCTGTAAATTCCCTGTTTTTCCCAATAGGCCTGCCATTTCTTTTCTGCTTCTTTTGGCTCATAATGCTTTGATAGTTCCATTTTACTAAGAACAGGTGGCTTATTATATAAAGTTTTTGCTGAAAATCAGGTTAAAATGCAATTAGATTATTAAGATTACACCAACAAACATCAAAGTTATAGCAATCAGTTTTAGCAGTATAGCTGACTTTCCAATTTCTTCCTTTAGTATTTTTGGATAAAAAACACTTAAAATTACAGCAATTAATAAAACAAAAAATGGCTGGACTGAGGATAGGGCATTTACCAAAGTTATATATCCCTTTGTCATTGCAATTGTAATCAGTATAACAGCAAACAAGGCAAGTATTTCATTTAAAGATATTAAAATAACTGTTTTTTTGCCATGCTCCCTTACTGCAAGTATTAAATCCTTAAAACTAAAGCAGAATGTTGGAATTAAAGCAAAAAATGCTCCAATCCGAATATATGAAAATATAGTCCAGAAATCAACAAAATTAAGAAGATATTTTGTTATAACTGCATTTATAGAGAATACTAAGGAAGCAAGAACCATAAACCAAAAAGCTTTTCCAAAACCAAATTTTATGAAATTTTTTGAAGAGATAGAAACTGCACCAATTATCAATAAAAATATGCCTAAATATTTTATAGGTGTAAAAATTTCTCCCAGGAATATTGCTGCAAGAATTGAAACAAATAATGAACTTAAATAAAGTAAAGGAATAACCCGTGAAATTTCCTCTATTTTTACTGCTTTGAAATAAAAAAGAATTCCTATAACATATAAAATTCCAGCAACAAAAGCCAAGGCAATATTAAAATAAGACAGATAGGAAAAGCCGTGAAACAAATGCACAAAAAAACTTGCAATTAATCCAATTATACCAAAAATCATAAGGGGAACAACAGGTTTTTTAACCAGTTTTGTAAGAACATATTTATCTACTGTATTTACGATCGCCCATACTGCGGCTGATAAAATTGAAAATAATATCCATGACATACTAATCAGTTAAGGGGTATACTTAATAAATTTTCCTAAAACATGGTGTTGGTTAATCTTCGGTTGGTAAATAAGGGCTGTTAAGAATCGGTTGATAAAAAAATTAAATAAGAAAAGATTTATAACTTCAAGTATATTTTATAATAGTATGGGAGTAGAACACGAATCTGCTAAAAGAATCTTAACTAACGAAAAATGTCCTAAATGTGGAAGTAGACTGTATAAATCACGATTTTACAAAGCGACAATTATTGAGTGTAGTAAATCTACTTGTGGATATGAAAAAACGTTAAAATTTTAATTTTGGACTGCTTTTTGCAGTAAGTCTTTCCATAAATCACTTTCTTGAATTTTTGCTCTTTGTGCTGGTGTCATCTTTAATTCTTGATGTTGCCTTACAAAATTGTAATAAGTCTTAAAGTTCTCTGCATACTGTTTTTGATTTCCCTTAAATCCCCTCATAGTCTTATCCTTTTGCCTAAAGCTTTCATAGAAGCGTTCTATTACACTATTGTTGCTATCATGCTGTCTTAAACTGACATACTTATAATGAGGATTGGGATTTTTTAAAACGAAAGATTTATAAGTAGCATACTTATAAGCTTTAAAGTAATATACTTTTATGAATAAAAGTAGCATACTTATAAAATGCCATCTGACAAACGAATTGCAGGTTATCTTTCTGAAGAAGATTATGGATTATTCAAAACCGCACTCAAAAAATATGATGTTGGAGAATCAGGATTGATTCAAGAAATTGTTCACGCTTGGCTGTTTGCCAATAAACTACAGCTCAATCAAAAAAATAAAAAAGTCTAAACAAAAGGATTACTATGAAAAAGAATGGGCATTCAACACCAGAAAGAAAGAACGGCACAGTATATACTCCAGAAAAGCTTTCTCAATACGTAGCAAAAAAATTGTTAGAATATGCTTTGAATGATAACTTATTTAGGAATTTAAAGAAGATAAGTGTTGTAGACCCTGCGTCGGGGGATGGGATACTTCTTAAAAACGTTGCAGAAAATATATTACAACAAAAACTCCTTATGGGAAAAAAAATTATAGTTGTAGGGACTGATATTGACCAACAAGCCATAATTTTTTGTAGAAAGAGATTGTCTTTAATATCAAATGATAGATTGAACATTGAATTAGTAAATACCAATGCATTCATTCCACTCAAAGAATATTCTTTGACAAAAGGATGGCAAGGAATACTAAAAAAAGTAGATGTTAAGAAAGGATTTGATCTACTCATTGCTAATCCTCCGTGGGGGGCTGATATTTCAGAATATAAAGATAAACTCAATTTATCCGATTTCAAAACTCTTCAAGGGCAGTTTGATTCTTTTGAGTTATTCATAGAACTGGCAATAAAAATCGTTAAAACCGGTGGATATTTTGGGTTTATCATTCCTGATTCAATACTTAATCATGGCAAAAGCATTCTACGAGGAATCCTTTTAAAAAGAACACAAATATGTTTTATAGCCAGATTAGGAGAGAAGATATTTCCTAATGTGAATAGAGCGTGTGTCGTAATAATTTGCAAGAACACGTCCCCTACAGAGAAGAATATTGTTGATTGCTTTAGACTCTCAAGCAAAGATAGGAATAAAATCCTTAATGGAATGCTCACATTTACAGAAGCAGAAACCACATCAGCACACAAAGTTCCTCAAGAACGATTTATCAAAAATTCATATCAGCGATTTGATATTGACCTTAAAGAAAGTGAAACAAATATATTAAAGAAATTTAAGAAATTTGATAAGACACTTGCTTCTGTTCTATCAAGCACGAGAGGGGTAGAACTTGGTAGGTCAGGAATGATCTGCCAGTGTAATAATTGCTCTTCATGGTCTCCATTATCTGAACAGGAAAAAATTATCTGCTCTTCATGTGGTAAAGAGTTTAACCCAACGACAGCACCAAAAAAAAGTATCATATCTAAAGATAAAATACAACTATCTGTTCCGTTTATTACTGGTGGGAATTTAAGAAGATATGTTGGTCGCCCTTCCCTTTGGATTAAACTTGGAGTTAAAGGGATAAACTACAAACCTGAAAGCACCTATAAATCACCAAAAATACTTGTAAGAAAAACTGGAGTTGGTATAACTGCAATTCTTGATTATAACGATGTTTATACTAATCAAGTAGTTTATATTCTAAAAAATATTCCAGAAAAAGAAAAAAATCTTGAATTTTTTATCGGACTGATAAATTCAAGAGCATACTATTTCTATCTGGTAAAATCATTTGGGGAACTTGAATGGAAATCCCATCCATATCTTACTCAAACTCAAATACTTAGCTTGCCCCTTCCAGACATGCAATCAGAAAAAAATAAAAAGATTATTCAAGAAATAATAGAATTGCTTCGTCCAATTCTTAAGAAAGAAATTATTCCATCAAATGATGTTGATATAAAAGTGGAGATACTTGTAGGTAAACTATTTTCCCTTAATGAGAAAGATTATAGGATAATTTTTAATGCAATTGAAGAATCCGATGATTTGATACCTGTAATGGAACTCAAAAAGATAACAGTAAGTGATATTATAAATAAACTCAAGAAGTGATACAATGGGATACCGTTATATTGGAGCAAAGACCAAAATTAGCAATGAGATTATATCAGAAATCTCTAAGATTGTGCCTAGTGGTGGAAAGATAGCAGACATCATGTGCGGAACTGGAGTGATTTCTCTTGAACTTAGAAAAAAAGGATACGAAGTTATAGCTTCTGATGTTATGTACCAAGCGTGCCATATCACTAAAGTTAAGGTTCTGCTTCAGCAAGCACCGCCATTCAATGGAGCAAAAAAATATTTCTCCAAGAAAGGGCAACTGTTGCTAACTGGGTATTCTGGATATGAAGCAATAATTCAAGCACTTAATAATTTACATCCGTTCAAAGGATATTTTTGGAGGGAATTTAGCCCAGAAGGAAAACCAAAAAATGGTTCTGCACCACGAAGATACTTTACAGCAGAAAACGCACAAAAAATTGATTCTGCGAGGGCATTTATCAAAAAGCTAAAAGAAGAAAATGCTATTACTAACATTGAGTATTCCTTGCTTGTCCATGATTTAATCTTTGCGGTAAATGACGTAGCCAATATTGCAGGAACGTATGGTCACTACCTTTCAAAATTTGTTGAAAGGGCAAAACAGCTAATAAGATTTACACCAACAAAGTTTGAAAATGGTGGAATCACAGAAGGGCATAAAATATTTCAAGGACATGCTGAAGAACTGGTAATTAATATGCAAGCCGACCTTTGTTATATTGACCCACCGTACATAAAAAGACAATATGGAGCAAATTATCATATACTTGAAACTATTGCTAAAGGAGACGAACCTACAGCAGAAGGAAAAAGTGGTTTAAGACCATGGAGAGATGAATATTCTGATTTTTGCTCTAAAGTAAAGATTCGTAGTGCTTTTGAAAAAATATTTAATGGTATGAAATGCAAAAATTTCTTAATAAGTTATAGCTCAGATGGGTTACTATCAAAAAAACAACTGATGGAACTTTTTGAAAAGTTCGGCACAGTTATTGTTAAAGAATTTTCCCATAAGAGATTCAAAAGCAGAAATGAAGATGCCGATGAAAACGTTACAGAATATCTTTTTTTTCTGAAGAAGACTAACTCTTAGTTAAATTGGGTTACAATTTTTGCATGTTCTGGATGCCATGTTATGGTATACTCTTCTCCGTTAATCTTAAAAGTAAGTTTATTGTCTTTAATTTTCTTCAAATCAAGACCTTCAACATTTGCGTAATGAAGCTTCCTATGAATTAATGGATTTATAATCACTATGTTACGAGCCGAATCAGAACCGTTCTGTCCTAATAAAATAAGGTGATGACCTTCTGAATAATACTTTCCATTACGTTTTTTGAATGCATACTGTTCTCCAGAAATCTGACATATATTTTGATAAAGTTCCTTGAGTTTTCTTACAGCTTTGGTGTTGCGAATTCTAACCTTTCTCATTAATTCTTTTACTATTGCTGGAGCATCGTTGGCAACCTCTTCATCTTCATCAAAGAAAACTTTTTGGGAATTTTGAGCCTTATCAGAAATTTCTTCTTCAGGTTCTGTCTCTAGTTCGTCAGAATCACCAATAAAATTGTCAAGAGAAGGAGGTGCTTCTGCTCTTGGAATTACCTTAAAAGCCCATGCAGGGTCTGATGTATCAAAGAGAACTTCTCCATTAAACTCTATGTAGCCTGCATTCTCTGTAAACATCCTATTAAGTTTTCTATTTACCGCCCAATCTGGTTCTGGTGTGCCTGCCTGAAACCATCCAGCCCAATACTCTCCGTTATCCAATTTAGCAATATAAACATGAAGGTTCTCAATATGGATTCTCACAGAAGGGTCGGCTGGTTGAGGAAATCCTGTAAGGTCTGGTCTCCAAGCATGAACTCTATTATTTTCACTACTTCGTATTTTTTGTGAAGCTATACTAACTGAATTTGCCCTACGTTGATATATTTTAACCCTCTGAGTCCCAGTATCAGCTCCAAGACTTAAGATTGGGACTTCCCAACTTGAACCTTGTGTAAACTGTATAGGTGTGATTCCTCGTAAAAAAGTGTTCCAGTTTTGAAGAGTTACTCCTGAAGTTGGAAAATCAATATATGACTGTCCACCGCCACCTACTTCAATTCCAGCGGGTTTATTTATATTAAAAAAATCCGCATCCGTTATCTTTCTGAAAACGACACTTTGGACTACTTGCATGTAACGTAGAGAATAAGTTCTTATTTATAAATATACGTTATTACCCGCCATGCAATACCCTAACTTGAAACAACATCACAAACAAAATAGAAATATTTATAAATATAAGTATATTTCTTATTTCACACATAATGTGGAGGTTAAGCAAAATGGCAAAAAACAAAGAAGGAACAAAAACAATAAAATTGGGTATTTATTTTTGGACAAATTTGGATAAAAAGAATACTAATGAAGGTATTGACATGCCTAAAAAGACTTGCTGGGATAGCGGATTTGTTAATGTTGTTTCGAACAATAGGCACGGACTAAGGTCTGGGATTTATAGTAATTTCAATAATTTTGATGAATTGCCTAATGCTGTAAAAGATGCACTTAAAAGAAGTGGAGTAAGGGTAGTTCAAAGTAAAAAGGATAAGGAGTATAAAGAAGCCCTAAAAAAGATGAAGGAATCTGAATTAATAGCAAATTGAGAAAATGATTTGTCAGCCGATACTTAACAGCTTTCACTTGACATCCCATGGTTGAACAATACCCTAAAATATTGAGCATGCTCAAGATGAATTAGAAATTGTTGTTTTAACTAGTTCTTTAAGGGTTTCAATGATTTTTTCAGAGAATTCTACTTTTATTGAGCCCATTGCAAAGTTATCACGGCCGCCGCCCTTGCCATTAAACTTATCCATAAGGTTTTTTAGAAGTTCATTAGCCTTAAATCCAGAATCTTCTGAAGCAACAATAATTATCTGTGCATTATCACAAAGCTTGTTCAGAAAGCAAACAACTGTTTTTTCTTTTTTTAATGATGCTGCCTGGTCAATAAGCTGCTTTTTTTCAACCTCATCAAAGGTATTGTAAACAAAGTTAATATCATTAATCTTTTCCTCATTGAATTCTTTTACAAGGCTTGCGCTTAACTCCCTCAGCTTAGCAGTTTTCTTTTCATTTTCCTGCATTAAGTTTTCAATAAACTCAGGAACCTCCTTAACATCTTTTTTTATTATTGAAGAAGATAGTCTTGCTATGCGGGCAAGCTCAAACAAGTCTTCTGAAACATTTGTCTTAAATCTTATTTCATAATCTCCTTTAAAAAGGTTGAATTTTGTTACAAGAAAATTGCCAATAAAATTTGTTTTTAAAGCATGGGTTCCAGCGCATGCTGAGATGTCATGATCCTTTATCTCAACAATCCTTATTTTTTCGTCTTTTATGCGGTCAAGCTTTATCCTTAATCCAGGAATTTTTGCTGCTTCTTCTTTTGTAATCTCTTTAACAATTATGTCTCTGTTTTCTTTTATGATTTTGTTTGCAAGCTTTTCTGCCTCAAAGATTTTTTCCCATGTTAAATTTTTACAGATTACAAAAAGTGAGGATTCATCTTCATCTAATCTTACCTTGTTAACTTTGATGTCTTTTATTGTTTTTAGCAAAGCTCCCATAAAGATATGCTCGCCTGAATGCATTCTTACAAGTCTGAGCCTTCTATTAATACTATGCTCACATGAAACCATATCATCTATTTTTAAAGTTCCATCAATAATCTTAACCTTATGAACTATCTTACCATCTTTTTTAGAAATATTAACAACCTTTCCCTCAAAATAATTATTTTTTATAATGCCTGTATCGCAGGGCTGTCCTCCTCCAGCAGGATAAAAAATAGTATCATCCAGCTCAACCAAAAGAAAGTCTTCTTTTTCTTCAATATTTGTTATTTTTGCGTCTTTTTTATGCAAAAAAGATTCTTGGTAGGTTTCCATTTTAATTAATCAGCTTTGTGAATATCTGTTTTAATTCTTTTGGCGAGGCCTTCCCTTTGGTAGCTTTCATTACCTGGCCTATTAAAAAATGAAGTGCCTCTTTTCTTCCTTTTTTGTAGTCAGAAACAACCTTTGGATTTTTTAGTATAACATCCCTGCATATTTTTTCAAGCTCTTTAACACCTGAGATAGCCATTAGTTTATGCTCTTTTACACAACTGTTTATATCAAATGGCTTTTCAGCAAGTTTTTCAAGGATTTTCTGCGCAGTTGTTTCTGTTATTTTATTTTCTTCAATTAATGTTAATAAGCTAATCATGTGTTTTTCATTTATTTCTGTTTCAGAAAGCTCTTTTTTATTATAGTTCAAAACCCTTAAAAGCTCAAACCTCAGCCATCTTGCTGCAAGCAATGGATTTATTTTCCTGGCTGTTTTCTCAAATAGTTCGGAAAGCATTATATCAGAGCAGATAACAAACGCATCCTGTTTTTTTATTTTATACTGCTTTGCTAATCTTTCTATTTTTTTGTCAGGACTTTCAGGCAGTGTTTTTATTATTTTTTCGATATAATTATCATCAATATTTATTGCCGGAAGGTCTGGCTCAGGGATAAACATGTAGTCAGCTGCTTCTTCTTTTGAGCGCATGAAAATAGTTTTATTATGCTTTTCATCAAATGCGCGGGTTTGCTGCTTTATTTCCTTTCCTTCCTTTATCTCTTCTTCCTGCCTTAAAACCTCGTACTCTGCTGCCTTTACAATGTTGCTGAATGAATTAACATTTTTTACCTCAACCCTGCTGAATTTTGGGCCAATAGAAATATTTGTATCTGCTTTTACTCCGGAGTTTTTGTCAATTGCCTTTATGTAATTTAATGTTGTTAACAATGCTTTTAGCCAGTCTCTTAGTTCATTTGTTGATTTAAAGTCCGGCTCTGTCACAATCTCAACCAATGGAAAACCTGAGCGGTTATAGTCAACATTTCCTGTTACAGGATCCCATCTTGCAGGGTCTTCCTCAAGGTGGACATCAGATATTCTTATTCCGAGGAATTTTCCGTTTACGCCGACAGGGTTAGAATATGAGCCTGACATTGTTTTTTGAAAGCCGGCAGGAAGGTCTGGCCATGAGTAATGCTTTCTCTGGAAAAGCATTCTTTTGTTTATTTTGCATCCAAGCATTAAGGCGATTGCAATTATCTTATCTACGGCCTGCTTGTTTGGAAGCATCGGCTTTGAGCCGGGCATTGCTGTGCATATCGGGCAGATGTTTGTGTTTGGAGTTGCATCTTCCTCAATAGAGCAGTTGCAGAATAATTTAGTCTTATTCTCTACATTAATATAGCCATGAATCTCTAGGCCACACTTTATCTCAGTCATATAGTAGAATGATTATAAAATGTTTATATAACTTACGGATTTACAACTTTTATTACAAAGGCTTTTGTTGCGTAGCTTTCTGGGCCAATCAGTGCCTTGCACTTGTAATCTGTAGGCTTTGCATTCTCAGTTGCTTTTACAACAAGAGGGAAAACCTCAATCTGGTCTTTTTTAAGGCCTTCTATCTTTTCAGTGTATATAAAAATAATGTCTGTTTCTGGTTTTGCAGCTGAATCAAATGCCTCATCGCAAAAGAACTCTACCGTAAAGTCAGATGATTCATCTTTCTGGTTCATCACACCAAAATAAAGTGTTTTTTCAGTTTTCCTTTCAATCTCAAAACCAGATTCAGTTATTGCAAACTTATTTTTTTTATCAGCAATATTTTCTTTTAGTTCAACTGCTTCCTGCGGCTCTGTTTCTTCAACTTCTTCCTCAGCTGGTTCAGCTGGCTCTTGTTCAACTATCATAGGAACTTCCTCAATAACACCAGCAGTATTACCAGCACTTTCATTATTTTCAGCCTTTTCAGTGCACCCTGAAATCAAAAACAAACCTATTACCAAAAAAAGCAATATTATTTTTCTCATACAATCACCCTTTGTGTTAATTTATTTTGTTATTATTTAAATTTTGCTATTAATTTAAGGTGTTTTTCTTAACATTGTTCTTGGGAAAGGTATTGTATCTTTTATGTTATCTAACTTGCAGAGCCATGCAATTACCCTTTCAACCCCGAGGCCATAGCCAGAATGAGGCACTTTCCCATATCTTCTTGTGTCAAAATACCACTCATATTTTTCAGGTTTTTCACCCTGCTCTGTTAATGCTTTTTTCATCTCTTCAATATCAGTGTCTCTTTCGCTTCCGCCGATTATCTCGCCGTATCCCTCTGGAGCTATTATATCAAAGCACAATGCTGTCTTTGGGTTTTTAGGGTCTTTTGGTTTGTAGAAAGCCATTATTTTTTTAGGATAGTTTGTAATAATCACAGGCTTTTCATAATGCTTAGCAATTGTATCCTCTTCAGTTGTTCTTAGGTCTTTTCCCCACTCAGCCTCTAATCCATCTTTCTTTAATGTCTCCAAGGCCTCTGTGTAAGTAATTCTTGGGAATGGTGTTTTTATTTTCTTAAGCTTCTCAATATCCTGGCCCAAAAACTTTAATTCTTCTTCATTATTTTCAAGGACATATTTCACAATAAAGGCAACCAAATCTTCTGCATTCTTCAGTATGTCATCAAGCTTAAACCATGCAATTTCTGTTTCAGCCATCCAGAATTCTGACAAGTGTCTTGATGTTTTTGAGCGCTCTGCCCTAAAGCATGGAGAAATTGTGTAAATTTTTTCCAGAGCAGAAATCATGGCTTCAGCATAGAGCTGCCATGACTGCGTTAAATACATAATACCCTCAAAGTATTTTACTTCAAAAAGAGTTGAGCCACCCTCACAGCTTGTTGGCGAGAACATTGGCGAATGCTCCTCATAAAAGCCTTTGTCATTGAAAAATTTTCTTATTGCCTGGAAAACAGCTGACCTTACTTTTAAGATTGCAGTCATTTTTCTTGACCTTATCCAGAGGTGCCTTTCATCTAACAAAAATTCAGGGCTCTGGTCTTTTGTTATTGGGAATGTGTCGCTTTCTCCAACTATATTTAATGAAGAAACAGAAATCTCATAGCCAGTTGGAGCGCGGTCATCTTTTTTTATCTCCCCTGTTATTTCAAGAGAGCATTCCATTGTGGCTTTTAATGCCTCATTCCAAAGTTCATCAGTTAGTTTTGATTTTTCAACAACACATTGTATTATTTCTGTTGAATCCCTTAATACTATAAAGGCCATCTTGTTGCTGTTCCTTACTCTGTAGCACCATCCTCTTATGTTTACCTGGCCTGTGCCTTTTTCCATTGCCTGTTTTATTGATATGAATTCCATAAATATGCACCTAATCTAATATAAAATTCATTCTTTATAAAATTTTGGAAAACTATTTAATAAATTAGCTTATTCTTTTGTTTTATGTTTAATATTCAGTATGAAGATGAAAAGAGCAAAGCAAGGGCCGGCCTGTTGAAAACAACCCATGGCAAGGTTGAAACACCTTTTTTCATGCCTGTTGCAACAAGGGCAATCGGAAAATACATCGGGGCTTTTGACTACAAGGAGATAAATGCCCATGCAATAATATGTAATGCATTTATTCTTTCCCTGAGGCCTGGAATTGATGTAATCCAGAAAGCAGGAGGAATCCATAAGTTCATGAATTTTGACAAGACAATTTTTACTGACTGCGGCGGATTCCAGATGCTGAGAGAAAGTTTTTTGCAGAACTCAACAAAAAGAGGAATTAACTTTACAAATCCTTTTGATAATTCAACACAGCTTGTAACTCCTGAAAAAATAATGCACATTGAGCAGACTATTAACTCAGATGTTGCAATGGTTCTTGATGATGTCTCACCTTATGGCGCTTCTTATGAGCAGTTTGTTAATTCACTGAAAAACACAAAAAAATGGGCAGAGGAATGCAAAAAATATCACACCAACAAAAAACAGTTATTGTTTGGCATTGTGCAGGGCGGATTTTTCAAGGATTTAAGAGAAGAAAGCGCAAAGTTTGTCAGCGAGCTTGACCTTGACGGAATTGCAATCGGCGGCTTGGCAATCGGCGAGCCGATGAAAGAAATGTTCAAGGCAATAGATTATTCAATGCCTTATATTTCAAAGGAAAAAATACATTATTTGATGGGGGTAGGAAGTCCTAATCATTTATTGGACTGCATAAGCAGGGGAATTGACTGCTTTGATTCTGTTTTTCCAACACAGAATGCAAGGCACAACACACTGTTTACTTCAACTGGAAAAATCTCAATAAAAAAAGCAAAGTACAAGTTTGACTTAAATCCAATAGATGAGAACTGCAACTGCAAAATCTGCCAGAACTTGACAAGAAGTTATCTCAATCATCTGACAAAAATAAATGACCCTGAAGTAAAGAGGTATATGCAGCACCATAATCTTCATTTTATGCAGGAACTTATGAAAAAGGCCAGAACAGCAATCAAGGAAGGCCATTTTGAAAAATTCAGACAAGAATTCGAGCAAAGATTCAATAAAAAAGAGAAATAATTATTTCTTTTTCTTGAGGAAAGTTGATTTTATATGCAATTCTTTTAATTGAATTTCATCAACATCTGAGGGTGAGCCGTCCATTGGGCACTGGGCCGATTTGTTCTTTGGGAAAGCGATTATCTCTCTTATGTCATTTAATCCGGCCATCAGGGCAACAGTCCTGTCAAGGCCAAGACCCATTCCGCCGTGCACTGGCCCGCCGTACTTATAGGCCTCAAGCAAAAAGCCAAACTTCTTGTTTGCCTCTTCCTTTGACATGCCAATAAACCTCATGATTCTTTCCTGAAGTTCAGGAGAGCTTATCCTTATTGAGCCAGAGCCAACCTCAGTCCCATTCAAAACTAAGTCCCACAAATCACCTATAACCTCTCCAGGCCTTTTTTCAAAATCTTTTACAAACTCCTTCTTTGGATTTGTAAACATATGATGCTCTGGTTCCCATCTTTCTCCTGTTTCACTCCATGCAAAGAGGGGGAAATCATTAACCCAGCAAAACTTAAAATCATTTTCCTTGACCAAATTAAGGTCATCTTTTAGTTTTATTCTCAATAAGTTCAATACCTCAAAAGCCTTTTTCTTTTTGTCTGCAATAAACATCAAAATACTGCCTGGTTTTGCATTTGTTTTCTTTAAAAGTTCTTTCTGAATATTATCACTAAAGTATTTAACAACACTGCTTTCCAGTCCCTTGGCAGAAACCCTCATCCAGGCCATGCCTTTTGCCCCGTTTTTCTGGCAGAAATCAATATAATTGTCAAGCTCTTTTCTGCTAAGGTCTTTTTCAGGATTTATGCATTTTACTGTTTCAGCACTTTTGAAAACTGAAAAGTCAGATTTCTTTGCAATATCTGTTATATCAGTTAATTCAAGCCCAAACCTGATATCCGGCTTGTCTGTCCCAAATCTTTCCATAGACTCTTTATATGATAAAACAGGAAATTTATCCAGCTTTATGTTTAGAACCTCTTTGAAAAGATGTTTGTAAAGCCCCTCTACAAATTCTCTTATATCATCGCCTGTAACAAAACTCATTTCAAAATCAAACTGCATGTGCTCTGGCTGCCTGTCAGCCCTTAAATCTTCGTCCCTTAAACAAATAGCTGTCTGGTAATATCTGTCAAACCCTGCAATCATAAGCAGTTGCTTATACAATTGGGGGCTTTGCGGAAGTGCATAAAAATCACCTGGGTTTACCCTTGAAGGCACAACATAATCCCTAGCCCCTTCTGGTGTTGACTTAACAAGCATTGGAGTTGTTATTTCAATAAAATCATGCTTATTGAAATAATCCCTTGCAGTTGTTACAATCTTATGCCTTAGTGCAATCCTTTTTTGCATTGCTGGCCTTCTCAAGTCCAAATATCTATATTTTAATCTTGTTTCCTCATTTGCCTCTTTATTGTCATCTATCTCAATAGGTGGCGTTTCTGATTTGTTAAGAATACTAAGCTCATCAACTAAAACCTCTATCTCTCCTGTCTTCATGTTTGGATTTATCATCCCGGTTTTTCTGTCTCTTATTTTCCCATTTATTTCAAGAACAAATTCGCGGCCAATGTGCTCAGCCATTTTATGAGTTTCTTTGTTATGAGAAGGATCAAAAACTATCTGTGTCAAGCCATGCCTGTCCCTAAGATCAATGAAAATTAACCCGCCATGGTCTCTTCTGCTCTGGGTCCAGCCATCAAGCACTACTTTCTTTCCAACATTCTTTTTTGTTAGCTCTCCGCATGTGTTTGTTCTTCTCATTTTAATATCCTCATGGGAAGATAAGATTCTAAATAGTATATAAAGATTGTGGTAGAAAAAGCATTACCAGTCAAGGTCATTTAAATCCTGTGTTAAATTATCTATATCACTTATATCCAGGTCATCATCCATTATGCTAACATCAGAAATATCATTAGATATCTCATTAATTGTCTCATCTCCTGTTGATTCTGTTTCCTGCTGTTCGTAGCTTACAACTTCCTGCTCATCAGAAGGCTTTATTTCTGTTTCTGTCATCTTAAGGCAGCCAACAACAAAAAATATAGCTAATATTGTTAAGGAGAATATAGCAATTGTAAATCTTTTCATTATAAACACCTCTTTTTATCTCATAATTCTGTTATCATTTAAATATTTGATGGTTTAAAAAAATAAAAAATAAATTAATCTTCTTCTGTTTATTCCTCAACAACCTCATATTCCTCTTCAGTTTCTGTTTCAGGTGTTATCTCTCCTCCTGCTGCTTTGACATCTCTTACTATTTCAACAAGCAGTGTGTGTGCTTCTTTTAATAATTCGTGGGCTTCATTAATCAGTTGTTTTGCCTCATCAACAATCTCCTTGAGGTTTTCCTTGTCTTCTTCAAGATATGCTCCATCCATTAAATCCTGTGCCTGCTCGTATTTGCTTTTTGCTTCATCAATCTTTGCGCTGAATTCATCAACCTTTTCATCAATCCCTGTAATATTAATACCTTGCTCTTCCATATCTGCAAGGGTTGAATCAAGCCTTTCCTCAAGATGTTCACTTCTTTTTATTATTCCCCATTCTCTTGCATTAACAACACTTGCTGCATGAAGCCTTTCCCTGTTCCTTATCCTTATCCAGAGTTTTGAGACTGTTTTGGCTATTTCCTTTATCTCATCTTTTGTTTCAGCAGCTTCTGCCTGTACTATTGCATCCTCAAGCTCTGAGATATAACCATTAATCTCTGAAATTATTTCTTTAGCTCTCTCCTCATCCATTTCTTCAGATGAGTTAACCTTTTCCTTTATCTTGTTTAGATGCTCAATCATCATGTTTGCGCTGTTAACAATCATTTCTCTTGAATGGTTCTCAGCACTTTCTCTAAACTGGATGCATTCCTCTGTATCAGAGTCAGTGCATTCTTTGAGCATTTCCCTTTCCTGAAGCAAAAGCCCTTTTGCTTCCTTGTATGAGTTCATTGCCTTAAGGTAGTTCTGCTTTGCTTTCATGTAGTTATTCTCTGCAACTTGAAGTTTTTCCTGAGCAATCACTCTTTTCCTGAACATAAGGCTCTTGTTTACAAGCTTAAGTGAGAATTTTTCCATTGCCTGCAATGCACTCTCATTGTCCATTGCAAGTATTCCTTTTTGCTGTGCTCTTGAAAGGCGAAGGAATATGTTATTTTGCTCTTCAGACAGCCTTTCCATAAACTGCTCTGCTGACCCTATTTTGCTTGTGATTCTTTGTGTTGTTTTTACTCTCCATTCTTCTGTTTTTGCCGCAATCTGCCCAGGGTTTATGTTTGCAAGCCTTTTTGCAGTAACCTGCTGGACATTTGCTGTTGCTGTGTTTGACTGTTGGCCATTCTCATTGGCAAAAGATGCAGGAATCATGCTAGCCAGCAGCAAAACAATCATTAAAGATATGATCTGTTTTTTCATTTTTGTGCCCCCTATTGATTTTGATAGTATAAAGATAGGTATTTTAATTTATAAACATGCTTTTTTATGCTTTAAAATTTAAATGATGATTAATCTGAAAACCCTTTATTATGCTTCAACACCCTTTAAAACGCCAAAATCTGATTAAGGCAAAAAACACAGAAAGTTTTTTATATTTTGCAACATAAGTTGTTGTTATGGAAAAAAAGAGGTTTTTGGTTTTCCTGCTTTTGCTGGTTTCTTTAGTGCCATGCATTAATGCAGCAGAAATATACGGAACTGTATATGATATGTCGCTTAATCCTGCAAATGATGCTGTTATTGAGGTTGATTCAGTGCCAAAGCAGACCAATATACTGAAAGATGGAACTTATTCTTTTACACTTCCTGTTGGCGAGTATGTAATAAAAGCAACCTACGTAAGCAATTATAATGTTTATTCAACAGAAGAAAATATAACAATAGTTGATGAAGGCAGGTATATAGTTGACCTTATAGTTTTTCCTGACTTGTATGAGGAAAGCGAGCTGCTTTTATTGAGCGAGGATATAAATCTTGAGAATATTTATGAAGATGAAGAACAGGCTTTTCCATGGCTTTACATTATTCTTATTTTAGTTATTATAGCCGCAATGTTCTTATTTTTCAAAAAAAGAAAGCCAGTGAAAAAAACAGAAGAAAAAATTCTTGAAGAAGAGATAGATCCAAAGGATAAAATCTATGAATTCATAAAGCAAAAAGGCGGCCGAGTAACCCAGAGAGAGATAAGAAAGAATTTTCCTGTTTCACAAGCCACAATAAGCCTGATCCTAACAGAGCTTGAAAGTGATGGCAAGCTAAAAAAGATAAAAAGAGGCAAAGGGAATATAATAATATTAAATAAGAATCAATAGAAATTACTTAGTTTTTTTAATGCGTTTAATTTGTCTTTCTGGCCAAGCTTTGACTGCCTTATTGCATTTCTTAGTGTTTCTGTGGATGAGTTCATCAGCTGTCTGTCAACCGGATATGGAATTCCATCTTTTCCGCCGTGGGCAAATGAATATTTAACAGGGTCTTCCCAGCTTACTTTATCTCCATAGATTAAGCTTGAGATCAAGGCCAGGCTTCTTACTGTCTTTGGGCCAACACCTTTAATAGCAATCAATTCCTCATAATTCTTTGGCTGGATTTCAAATGCTTTTTGAAGTGTTTTAAGATTTATGTTTGCCATATCACTTATCTCATGGTGTGGTGGCATTATAAAATCAATTGCATGCCTGTTGAAATTAAAAAGTGTTCTTTGGACAGACGGAGTAAAATATTTTTCAAGATGTTCTGGATTGTCTTTTATAATGTCAACAGATGTTTTTCTTGCATTAGCGCTTTCTTTTGCAGACATATCAAGTACTTTGTCTTCCTTTACATCGCAGCAGACTGCATTTTGCGGAGCATCAACAAAGCTTTCAACAAAATCAGAAAGCCAGTGATACCTTCTTGCATAATTATTGATATTGTTCATCCCCTGCTGAATAACTGCCCATTTTCCCTTTTCTGTGAAAAAGAAGCAGTGGTGATAAAGTTGATAACCATCCTGCAAAACAGCTGAGTCAACCTTAGCTGACATTTTGCTTGAATATTTTAATCTTTCAATCCTTGATGTTGAAAGATTTGTATTCTCAGAAAATTTCTCAATTTCCTCAGGTGTTTTTCTTGAGGTTTTTCCCTTGCCGCCAGCAATAAAAATACCAAGATTTTGCTTTTTCAGTGCTTCTTTCAATGCGCCGCAAGTAACAGTTGTAGTTCCGCTTGAGTGCCAGTCATAGCCTATAACGCAGCTTAATGCCTGAAACCAGTATGGATTGGATATTCGTTTTATAAACTCATTCTGGCCATATTCCTCAACAACTGCATTTGTTATTGCAGAGGACATCTCAACCATGCGGCCAAAAAGCCATCTTGGCGCTTTTCCGCCATGCAATGGCAGATTGACTATTGCTGTCTGTTTCATAAAAAGAAAAAAGATATTCTTATTTAAATTGCTTATTGCAGGATGTCCAGTGTCCAATGAGAAAATAAATAATCAATGTTCCATGATTTCTACTTCAACATTGCATAACTTCTTGAATTTTTTTGCATCTTCTTCTGAGCCAACAATGCTGCCATAGTGCATTGGAACAGCAACTTTTGGCTTTATTGCATTTGCTGCTTTTGCTGCCTCAGATGCATCCATTGTGTATTTCCCGCCAACAGGAAGCATTGCAACATCAATATCCTTAAGTTCTTTCATCTCTGGGATAAAGTCAGTGTCTCCGGCATGGTATATTCTTTTGCCATCAATATTTATTATGTAGCCAACCCATTCATTTGCTTTTTCATGAAAATTTTTGTTAATATTATAAGCAGGAACCACTTCTATAATTGTGCCAAGGGCTCCAATCTTTTTTCCAGGCTTTACAAGATGAACATCTACGCCCTGAATGTCTGATAGCTTACTCTGGCAGTCGGGAGGTATAAGAATAATTGTTCCATCTCTTACGATTCCTTTTATGTCCTCTATACTACAATGGTCATAATGAGTGTGGGTTATAAGTATTATGTCTGCCTTCTCCTCAGGCGGAACATTATATGGGTCAATATAAATGACCTTTTTGTCTGTTATCTTAAAGCTTGCATGACCAAGCCAGTCAATTTTTACATTTCCTATTAGCATTTTATCACCTTTTTATTTTGCAAGTTCTTTTGCTATTGCCTGACCAAAGCTTTTTGCAGCATTTGGCCCATTTGCTGTTATTATTCTGCCATCCTGGGTAACAGATTCACCTGTATATGTTGCTCCTTTTGCTTCAATATCCTCTTTTCCTGTTGAAAAAACAGTTGCTTTTTTGCCATCTAAAACACCTGCATTTGCAAGTATCACAGGAGCAATGCATATTGCAGCTGTTATTTTTCCATTATTATAAAAATCTTTTGCAATTTTAAGTGCTATTTTATCATTAAAATAAACATCTGCTCCAGGGCCTCCAACAAAAGCAACTGCATCATAATCATCAACATTAATTTCTGAAATATCTAAATCAACATCAACTGTTGCTCCAAGTGAGCCCTTTGCTTTTGAAACTCCTTTTGATGCAACAACAACATCTGCATTATAACTTTCAAGAACCTCTTTTGTGTCTAACAACTCCTCATCTCTGAAATTAGAAGGGGCTATTATCATTAAAACAGATTTTCCAGTTAAATCAATTTTTACCACCTCCTGAGCATGTTGTTCTATAAATTCATTTTCTGGCTCAATAATCTTCTGAGCACAGCCGCTGATAAGCATTACTAAAAACAAGAACAAAAACTCTTTTTTCATTCTTACCATCTATTAAGACTTTTATATATTTAAATCTTCGCACGCTTTCATTGCATCAAGCAAAAGCTTTTCTTTGAATGCAGGAGCAAATATCTGCAGGCCAACTGGAACACCCTCAACTTTTCCGGCTCTTACAACACCAGAGCATATTCCTGCAAGATTAGCAGGGATTGTAAATGCATCAAATGCATATGCTTCTTCTGGATTTATTTTATCTCCTAATTTATGTGGCAGGCTGGGTGTTACCGGGCTTATTATAATATCAACATCTTTAAACGCGTTGTCAAAATCTTTTTTTATCAGGTCCTTTACCCTTAATGCCTTTCTATAGTAAGTTCCATGATGCTCTGCTTTTGATATTTCTTTTCCGCCAATAATCCTTCTCAGAACTTCCTCGCCGCATGAATCCTCTATTTTTCTGCCATATTTTCTTCCGTCAAGTTTTCTTGTTCCTGAGAAAAATTCAACATAAACAATCGGATAGTAAGTCTGAACAGCTAAGTCAACATATTTTAGATTGATTTTTTTTATTTTTGAATTTGTTTTTTCAGCTAATTTTTCTGCAAAGCCCTTAATTAAAGCATATATTCGTTTATCCTTGCATAGCTTTTCAAAATCAGGGCTTAATCCAATTCTAATTTTATTTATTTTCTTAAACTCAGAATATTTTTCAACAGGCTTATCATAACTAATTGAGTCATAATCACTCCTGCCAGCTATTATCTCAAGCATCAATGCACAGCCAAAAACATCATTGCAGAGGGGCCCAATCTGATCAAGGCTCATTGAAAGATCAATAAGGCCGTATCTTGACACACGGCCATAAGACGGCTTAACCCCAACAATTCCGCAGTTTGATGCAGGATTTCTTATAGAGCCGCCTGTGTCAGAGCCGAGTGCAATGTCACACATGCATGCTGCAACTGCTGCTGCTGATCCAGATGAAGATCCGCCAGGAACTCTTTCCGAGCAGGCAGGATTAATTGTTCGCCCAAAATAAGAGCTTTCTCCGGAGATTCCTGATGCAAACTCATCCATGTTTGCCATGCCGATTATTATGCCGTCTTCCTGCTTTATTTTTTTTATAACATCAGAATCAAAGGTTCCATAATAGTTTTCAAGTGTTTTTGATGCGCAGGTTATTGGCATATCAATAACATTTATGTTCGATTTCACAGCTATTGCCAGGCCAGCTAGCCTGCCGGCTTTTCCCTGCTTTATTTTTTTATCAACAGCCTCTGCCTGTTTTACTGCATACTTATTAACATAAATAAATGCATTAATCTTTTTGTTTTCCTTAATCAGCTTCAGAAAATTTTCTATGTTTTTCTTTGCACTGAGTTTTCCTGATTTTATATTGGCAAGCTTTTCCTTAATCATTAGAATTACCAGCTTTTCTTTTCCATAACAAGAAAATCATCTGTTTTCTTTGGAGCATTCCTGAACATTCTTTCTCTGAATTGAGGGTCTCTGCTTTTTTTTATCTCCGCTCTCATTGAACATTCTCTTTCAGAGCCAAACTCTTCTTTAACACCTTTAGCCTTGTCAAGCGCCCTGATAAAATTGTCCATAATAGACTTGACCTGTTTGGTTATTTTTTCTTCATTAATCATTTTTTCAGCTTAATTCCAAGGGCAAGATCATCAAGCTTTTTTAAGTCATATTTTATTGAATCAAACTTTTTTCTCAGCTCGTTCCTGAACTCAAAGAGCATTAGCTCATTGTATATATCATTTACAAATTTCTTTATGAACAGTGCCTTGTCGTAATCATTGTTTATTGCAGAGTTGATTGCCTTTCTTACAAGCTCCCCTGTCAAATCACATAATCCCAAAAGATAGTATTCTGTATCAGCCTTAAGCTCTTTTGCAGAAGGAACCTTTTTGTTCTTGACAAACTCATAATAGCATGCTGCCTCAACAAACTCCTGTATTGCTATCTTGAATGGGCCGGAGTAATAAAACATAGGTGTCTTTTTTGCAGTCTTATCAAGCTCTGCAACTGATGATTTTATTTGCTTTACAAAATCACCTGCCTGCTTAATTTCATTCCTGTGGACAGAGTATATCACTTTTTTTGAAAGCTTTACAATATCTCTTGACTTTTTTATTAAAATCTCCCTCTGGTTATCAAAGTCATCAAGCTCTTTTCTCATATTTTCAAAATCTTTTTTGGCTATCATTTTGTAAATGAATAAATTAGATTATATATAAACTTTTGTTAATATTGTCAAAATTAAGTTAATTGTAATGGCTGATAGATAGTGGACTATTGCCCAAAAATAGAAAATTTTATATAGTAAGGTATTAATAAATAAGATACTAATATACAAAAAGGTATAAACATGAAAAAAGCACAGATTCAGGGCCAGGTATTTATCTATATTCTAACTCTAATAATAACTGGAATGATTCTGCTTTATGGTTATAATGCAATAAAAAGTATTAGCGAGAGAGCAAAGCAGGTTGAGCTTGTGAAGTTTAAAAATGACTTGAAAGAAGATTTTGAAACAATAAGCTTTGACTATGGCTCTGTCAAAACAATGAGTTATCATGTTCCATCAAATGTAAATAGCATATGTTTTTGTCAATCAGGGGATTACCCTTACTTTCATTCAATTTCTCAGGACATAAATCCTTTAGTTAGAGATGTTGTAGTAAGTAATATGAAAGATAATGTTTTTATTATTGTTGATGATGTTCCAGAATCAATGAATACTGGAAAGATTAATGTTATAGGCTCCAATGATAAAGTTGTTTGTATTAACACTGAAACAGGAGTCCTGAAGTTAAGGCTTGAGGGACTCGGCGACGGCGTCTCAGTTGAGCAGGCTTAATTATTAAAAAATCAAAAACATCAAGAGGTGTAAATAAATGGAAAATAAAAAAATAAATGAAAGATTATTCTTATTAATTTTGGTTAGCCTTTTTATTCTAACTAGTATTAGTGCAGTAAATGCAGCAGAACCAGCACCTGGGGAAGATTGTTACTGTCCATTTTTTCTTGCTAATTATTGTAAGGATGGATACATCAAAAGTGGTAAATGTGGTATCATTTCAGACTGGTGCTGCCCAGCAGTACTAGAATGCACAGACACAGACAATGGGAAAGATTATTTTACTAAGGGAACTTGTACAATAACTTATGGATTTAGTGTAGTAGGAAGTAGCACAGATGAGTGTGTTGATTCAACAACACTCAAGGAATATACCTGTTTTACTAGTAATTCTATAAACTATGAGAAAAAATCAATCTCAGGATACATATGTAAAGATGGTGCTCTTGTAGAACAAGGAGAAATTCCCACATCAGGATGCACAGATACAGATGCTATTCCAGATGGAAATGAAATTGAAAGGCAGGGAGTAAATTATTTTAAAAAAGGAACAGCAACAGATTCTACTGGGGCAAGCGGAACTGATTATTGTGAGGATGTGGCTATTGAAGATCCGTATATTATAAAATATTGGCTTTATGAATATTATTGTGGATTTGATCAGCTTGTACATTACGGGAAACACTCAAACCCAGGGTATGTTTGTGAA
>Ga0210018_1000052_pt1 | contig 46917 bp, 51 predicted proteins | sample CryGeyCG2014_010_2_FD_183967 | JGI IMG/M metagenome (GOLD analysis project Ga0210018, IMG submission 183967) | Groundwater microbial communities from aquifer - Crystal Geyser CG09_land_8/20/14_0.10 (SPAdes) (version 2) | ecosystem: Environmental > Aquatic > Deep subsurface > Groundwater | place...
TCCAAAATCAGATATTCCCAAAGAGGGAACATAAGAAACATAGACATAACCCCCTTTTGTCTTTTCTTTTTCAATCAAAATTCTGTAATTAAGCAAACTTTTCTTCATGTCTACATTCTATCTCATTTGACTTAAGTATACAACTAGGCTAGAATTCTTATGTCGGAGACACGGTTTTTGGACTGGTGGGAGAAGTGCCCGCCTTTTTTATTAATTTAATATGCAGACACCTAGAACAGAATTTGCACAAGCTTTAAAGGCCATTGCTAACGAGCGTGGTCTTGACCCCTCCGTCATTATAGGAACGATTAAAGAAGCAATTGTTGCAGCTTATAAAAGAGACGCAAGGGAGCGAGGAGAAGATGTAGAAGAACAGGTCTTTACTGTTGAAATTGATCCTAAAGATGGTGGAGCAAAAGTATTTCAGGAAGGTCGTGATGTAACCCCCCCGGGATTTGGAAGAATTGCGGCTCAAACCGCAAAACAGGTTATTCATCAAAAAATAAGAGAGGCTGAAAAGGGAGCCATTATGGATGAATTTTCGGGGAGAGTCGGAACCCTAATTTCCGGAATGGTTCTAAGGTTTGACGGACCTGATGTAAAGATTGATATTGGCAGAACCGAGGCTATAATGCCTGCTTCCGAAAGGATTCCCAATGAAAGACTTAGCTTAAATCAGAGACTTTCGTTTCTTCTTAAGGAGATTAAAGAAGGGCTTCGGGGAAAAGATATTATTCTCTCCCGTGCCGATCCTTTGTTTGTCGAAAAGCTTTTTGCCAGAGAAGTTCCTGAAATTGCATCGGGGAATGTAATTGTTAAGTTAATAGTCCGTGAGGCAGGGGTAAGAACCAAAATCGCGGTTGTTTCAAGCCAGCAGGGAGTTGATCCTGTAGGAAGCTGTGTCGGTCAAAAGGGAGTAAGGGTTCAGGCAGTAACCAATGAATTGGGTGGAGAAAGAGTTGATTTAATTTCATACAGCGAAGATTTGGAAGAACTGGTTAAAGCATCTCTTTCTCCGGCAGACGGACTTTCAGTTAAAGTAAGCAAAAAAGATAAATTGGCGAAAGTAAAAGCTCCGGATGATCAGCTTTCATTGGCAATTGGGAAAGACGGACAAAACGTAAGGCTGGCGGCAAAGCTTACCGGACTCAGAATTGAAGTTGAAGGAACAGGAAAAAATTTAGAGAAGTCTGAATGACATGATAATTCATACTTCTAATAATAATTATGCAAACAAGACCACCGATTGTTACAGTTTTAGGCCACGTCGATCACGGTAAGTGTGTTTCTCCGGATACCTTGATTTCCATTGCTGACGGTAGAATTATTAAGGCCGAGCAACTGTATAAAGAATTACCTGGGTTTGGATATGAAGAGAAAACTGATGGTGGGAAAGTAGTTCGTACTAAAAAGAGTATTTCTGTTTTTGGCTTCGATGGTAAAAAAGTAAAAATTTCACCCATTATTGCTGGTTGGAAATTAAAATCACCAAACACACTTTATGGAGTTGAGTTAAATTCTGGCGATAAGGTTATTACAACAGCAGAACATCCCTTTTTTGTTTTTTCCTCAAATGGAAAGATAAGACAAGTAAGAGCCGATGAATTAGAAAAAGACTGTTTTGTTATTGTCCCGAAAAATCTAAAATTCTCATCCGATTTAGACAAGGTAAAAAATGAAATACTTCAAAAACTCCTAATAACTGGAAACTGGATTGTGTTTCTTAATTCAGCAAAAGCCTACAATTTTTTGCAAAAGATTAGAAAATATGGTTGTGTAAAGCTTGCAAAGGAAGGTTTTTTAACCACAGGATTTGACTCGGTAGCTCAAGATAAATTGAGATTAAGAGCCAGCGACTTTATTAAATTAGCATTCCATTTTGGTTATAAAGAAAAGGAAATCTATTCAATGGTTGATTGCATAAAAAATTCCTCATCAAAATGGAGAGCTGGCCATACCAGTCCTAGACTAAGATTGCCGCAGACACGTAACGATTTTATTAAATTGGGTTATGTTTTGGGGTGTCTTATCGGTGACGGTTACATTCTAGAAGGAGTTTTGGATAACAATGATAAAGAAATACATGAGGCTTATTGTTCCTATCTTAAACAAGTATTTAATGTAAAAACCAAAATAGTGCAAGGTCATACGTGTAAAAGAGTAATAAATACCGGTGGAGAGAGTTTTAATCGTTTTTTAACCGATATTCTCAGTCTTCCTAAGTCAAATAAAAGCGCAACAGTATCAATTCCGCAGATAATCCAGCCTTTCAAAGAGATGATTAAACCTTTAATTGAAGGTTGGTTTGATACGGATGGTTATGTTTCCAAGATTAATAATTCTGTGGAAATTACTAGTAAAAGTGAACTATTGGTAAGAGAAGTTGGGTTTTACTTGTTGGAATATGGGATTCACTCCTCGATATATACCAAAAATGGTTATTGGGTTTTAAGAATAGCAAATAAGCCCTATTTAAACATTTTTTACAAAGATTTTAATCCTAGGGTTTTGTACAAAAAAGAGAGAATCAAAGAGGCAGTTGGGAAAAGTTCTACAAGTAGAATCTTTGATTTAACTCCAATCTCCGGAAAAGTAATAAGAAATGTTCATTTTTTGAGAAGGTTGTTGCAGTTAGATATTTTTGATCCAGCAGAAGAATTTAGAGCCATCATTGACACGGAAGTTAGTTCGGTTAAGGTTCGAAAGGTATCTAAAACCAAAAGTAAAAATAACTGGGTCTATGACTTTACAGTAGATAAAACTCATAATTTTGTAGCAAACCGTATTTTTATTCACAACACAACACTACTGGATAAAATCAGAACCACCAATGTGGCGGGAAAAGAAGCGGGAGGAATTACCCAAGGGATTGGGGCTTCGGTTGTAACTACCAAAGAAGGAAAGAAAATTACCTTTATTGATACTCCGGGGCACGCCTTATTTACCAAAATGCGCTCAAGGGGAGCAAAAGCTTGTGATATCGCCATTTTAGTTGTAGATGCGTCAGACGGAGTTAAACCCCAAACTCTGGAAGCACTTCAATTAATCAAAGAGGCTAAGATTCCCTTTATAGTTGCAATTACCAAAACCGATCTTCCTGCAGCGGATGTCGAGGGAGTTTTAAGTCAGCTTGAAAAAGAAGAAATTCTTTTTGAAGGAAGAGGTGGAAATACTCCCTACCTTAGAATTTCTGCGAAAACAGGTTTTGGGATAACAGAACTTCTTGAGATGATTACTTTGGTTTCAGAGGTTTCCGAAATAAAAGGAGATGCTAAATCTCCCCTATTGGCTGTTGTCATTGAAACTTCTAAAGAAAAAGGAGGCTTAACAGTTTCTCTGGTAGTTCGCGACGGAACTCTCAAGGTTGGAGACATCTTATATGCTGAAAAGTCAGAATGTAAAGTTAGAGGACTTTTTGATTATCAGGGAAAGAGTGTAAAGGAAATTCTTCCGGGAGATCCGGGTCAGATTTTAGGGTTTTCGATCCTGCCAGATGTTGGTTCCATCATATCAACAGACAAAAGTCTAATCAAGGAAAGTACTAAGGTTTCTACAAAAAAAGATCAATTTAAAAAAATTAAAGAAGATGAGATCCCGGTTATTTTGAAAGCTAAAAATGTTGGGGCTTTGGAAGCTTTGGAATCTTCGCTTCCTGCCAAAGTTGTGGTCGTTGATTCGTCCGTCGGGGATGTTTTGGAAAGCGATGTTCTAATGGCCAGATCAACCGGGGCCAGAGTTTTTGCATATGATTCGGGAATTTCAAATTCGGTACTGAAACTTGCCGAAGCGGAAAAAGTTAAAACCTATAAATTTAAGATTATCTATGAACTGATTGATAAACTGCAGGAGATTTTATTGGGGGGAAAGGAAGAAATCTTGGGCAAAGCCGAAATAATTGCTGAGTTTCCCTTTAATGACAAGAAAATTGCGGGGTGTAAAGTAACTAATGGGAAAATTGTTAAGACGGCCAATCTTTACCTTGAAAGGAACGGTAAAGAGATGGGAAGAATAAAAGCTGTTTCTCTTAAGAAAGGAAAGCAGGAGGTAATGGAGGTTAAGCCCGGAGAAGAATTTGGAATTTTATTTGAACCTCAGCTTGATTTTGCAATAGGTGATGTGATAGTATCGGTCGCAAAGTGATGGACAACACCTTTCCTTCTTTGATTTCTTCTGCCAACTCGATCCTTATTCTTTTGCCGGATAAACCCGTCTTTGATCAGGTGGCAGCCGCTCTTTCACTTTATCTTTCCTTAAGGGGCATAAAAGATGCATCAATTTCATCCCCAAATCCTATAACGGTTGAATTCAATAGACTTGTGGGAGTAGACAAAATAACCCAAGGTATGGGCAACAAAAATTTAACCATCAGGTTTAAAAACTACCCTGCAGAAAATATTGAAAGGGTAAGTGCTGATGTTGAAGGAAGCGAATTTAAATTAACTGTAATTCCAAAGACGGGATTGACCTCTCCCCAAAAAGAACAGGTGGAACTTTCCTCTTCGGGAGTTGCCTCTGATTTGGTAATTTTGGTGGGCGGAAATAACGATTTGGATTTTTCAAGTCTAAATATAGAAGATCTAAGCGGAGCAAAAATTGTTCATATCGGCATAAAACAGCTTTTGGCTTCTCCCAATAAGGCAATTATGTCATTTACCCTTCCGGTTTCATCCCTATCGGAATTGGCAGCGATCTTAATAAAAGAAAGCAATTTAAACCTGAATGGGGATTCTGCCACCAACCTAATTGCCGGGATTGAGGAAGGGACCAATAACTTTACGGGAGAAGCTGTTTCAGCAGATACGTTTGAAGTGTTTGCTCACCTATTAAGAAGCGGCGGACAAAGACCGCAAAAGGGTGGGTTAAAAAGGGAATATCCAAAAGGGTCAATTCCGGGACAGGATTTAAAAGTACCTGTCCGTAAAGTCACACAAAGCGTTGCAGGCGGGGAGAACGTCATTACAGAGCAACCGCCGGAAGAGCAATCTATAAACCCGGCTCCAAAAGACTGGTTCGAACCAAAGATTTACAAAGGCACCTCAGTGTCTTAAAAATAGATTTTCCAGTTAATCCACCAATGCGAGGCGGCTGTTGCTATTTGTTTTTAGGAATGGTATTATTCCCAAAGATGAACGCTGGGTTGACCCATTCGACTCCTTGCAGTCGCTCAGGGCTTACTCGGAGTAACATGACAATATGGCACTGACAGTAGACGAAAAGAAAGACATAATCAAAAAGTTTGCCAGGGAAAAGACCGATACCGGCTCTCCCGAAGTACAAATTGCACTTCTTTCTATAAAGATTGATAAATTGGTTAAGCACTTGAAGGAACACGGTCAAGACGTTCATTCAAGAAGAGGCCTTTTAGGGATGGTTGGAAAAAGAAGGAGACTTCTTTCCTATCTTCACAAAAGGGACGAAAAAAGGTATAAAAAATTAATCTCCGAACTAAAACTAGAGAAATAATTGTGAAAAAGATCGAAAAATCTATTGAATTAGGGGGAAGGAAACTTACCCTCCAAACAGGATTTCTTGCTGGACAAGCATCCGGTGCAGTCCTTGCTTCTTATGGCGAAACAGTGGTTCTTGCAACGGTAGTATCAGCTCCTTTAATGCAGGATCTTGGCTATTTTCCTCTTTCGGTTGAATATCAGGAAAGGTTGTACGCTGGAGGGAAAATCAAAGGAAGCCGTTGGGTTAAAAGAGAGGGAAGGCCATCAGATGACGAAATTCTTTCCGGGAGATTAATTGATAGGTCCATAAGACCTCTGTTCCCCAAGACTTACAAAAAAGAAGTTCAGGTAATGGCAACAGTTCTTTCGGTTGATATGGAAAACGATCCGACAATTGTTGCCGCAATTGGCACATCTAGCGCAATTGCCATCTCTCAAATTCCATGGAAAGCGGTTACGGCAACCGTAAGAGTCGGAAAAATTGACGGAAAGTATATTATTAACCCCCTTGTTTCTCAAATGGTTGCCTCTTCAATGGATTTGATCGTTTCTGTCACCGAAAAATCCATTTTAATGGTTGAGGCAGGAACAAAGGAAGTAACCGAAGAAGAAATTTTGGAAGGGGTCGAATCTGCTCAGAAAGAGGCTAAAAAGCTAATCTCCTTTATTAACGAATTTGTAGAAGTTACTGGGAAGAAAAAAGAAGCTATTCCAGAAGATGAAATTAAGACGGAACTTAAAAATAAAATAAAGAAAATTGCGGGAGACAAATTTGAGGAAATTCTTAAGGAGATGGCACTTCATGAAGGAAGTGGAGGAATTTATTATGAGATCAGGTCCGCAGTAATTGCCGAATTATCCGAGGAAAAGCCGGATGTGGTAGCAAATGCCTTTGAAAAAGTTCTTAAAGAAGAAGCCAGAAAATTAACACTTTCCGGTAAACGTGTTGATGGAAGAAAGTTTGATGAAGTAAGGCCTCTTGCAAGTGAGGTAAGTGTCCTTCCTAGAACTCATGGAAGCGCAATCTTTTCTAGGGGCCAGACGCAGGTTTTAACTGTGGCAACCTTGGGGGCTCCATCCTTGGGCCAATTAATAGAATCAGCAGAAGGAGAAGAATCAAAGCATTATATGCATCATTATTCCATGCCTCCTTTTTCGACGGGAGAGGCAAAAAGGATTGGTTCTCCTAATAGGCGCGAAATCGGACATGGTGCTTTGGCAGAACGCGCCTTAGTTCCAGTTATTCCTTCTGAAGAAAAGTTCCCTTACACAATTAGGCTTGTTTCGGAAGTTTTAAGTTCCAATGGTTCAACCTCAATGGCCTCAACCTGCGGATCAACCTTGGCTTTAATGGATGCCGGAGTTCCAATAACCTCCCCCGTATCTGGAATTGCAATGGGATTAATCATAGAACCTAAAGAACATGCAGTTTTAACAGATATTTGCGGGATGGAAGATTACCTCGTGGGAGATATGGACTTTAAGGTTGCGGGAAGCCAAAAAGGAATTACGGCACTTCAATTAGATGTTAAAACACTTGATCTAACCCATGCAATATTAAAGCAAGTTTTAACTCAAGCTAAAAAAGCAAGAGCGGAAGTTCTTGAGTCAATGCTTCTTACTTTGAAGGGCCCGAGAGAAAAAGTCTCGGCCTTTGCTCCAAAAATTAGGGTTGTTAAGGTTCCGGTTGAGAAAATTGGGGAAGTAATCGGCCCCGGAGGAAAGATAATTAAAAAGATAATTGCAGAGACAGGTGCAGAGGTTGAGGTGGAAGATGACGGATCGGTAAATATTTCAGGAATTGACGGGGCAAAAGTTGATGCGGCAGTAATAATGGTTGAAAATCTTGTGAAAGAAGTAAAAGCGGGTGAAATTTATGAAGGAACGGTTGCAAGAATTCAACCTTTTGGAGCATTTATTGAAATCTTACCGGGAAAAGACGGGATGGTTCATGTCTCGGATATGGGTGAGGGATTTGTCAAAGATCCAAACGACGTAGTTAAAATTGGACAAAAGGTTCAGGTAAGAGTGAAGGAAATTGATGACCTTGGCAGAATCAATCTTTCTATGCGAATGGATTCTTCAACCGACAGGCCCAGAGAGGAAAGACCACGCGGCACCTTTGAGCGCAGACAGTTTCATGGCAGTGGAGGTAGAGACTTTAACCGCGGGCCAAGAAGAGAATACTCCCCAAGACCAAGGTTTGGTGGCGAAAGAACCTCCGGCCCCCATTTCCCAACCTCAAGATTAGTTAATGACGACAAAAAAGACTTCGGAAGGTAAGGATTTATGGACAAAGGGATAATTCTTTTTGATATAGACAAAACAATTTTTGACACAGATAAGATGGTGAAAGCTTTTGATGGAAAAATGATGAGTATTTTGGGAGTATCCGACTTTGATTATTTAAAGCAGGCAAAAGAAGAATATAAAAAAAGTTTGGCTAATGAACGCTATTTTGTCCCCGAGAGTTTCTGCGAAACGCTATGTGAGAGATTTAATTTCGATAACCAAGAAGCATTGACTGACGTGTTTTATGGAAGAAATCACGCATATATATACAAAGAGTCAGTTTTCCCGGAGACGTATATAGTTTTAGATAAATTAAAAGATAGGTTTAGATTTGGAATTTTTTCAGAGGGAACTGCTAAATTTCAAAACAATAAATTTAGATCGATGGGTTTAAATAAATACTTTGACGAGAACCTTATTTTTATAGTTGAAGCCAAGGACACCAAAGAAGTTATAAAAAAGATTCCCAAATCTGCGGTTGTAGTTGATGACAAAGAAAGCATTTGTGAATTATTAGTTAAAAACAAAATAAAGACTGTTTGGTTGAATAAAACTGATAGCCGAGTTAATCCGAATTTTGAGACCATCCACAGCCTTTTAGATTTGAGCCTGTAATACTTGTTATACTTTCATTACTTGTTATACTTTTAGATAATGGATACTGCTCAGAGTGATATAACCAAACTTGGCGAGATTGTTAAGGGTGCTCCAATTCCTCCTAAACTTCAGGAAGAGGTTTTAACCAGACTTGATCAACTGGGAAAATTAACCCAGTCCCCTACCTTTTTACCCGAGTTTGACAGGATCAGAAAATATATCGATTGGATAGTTTCACTTCCGTGGAACACAAGGACTCAGGACAACCTGGATTTGGCAAATGCTAAGGCCGTTTTAGACAAAAACCATTTTGGCCTTTCCGAAATAAAAGAAAGAATTTTGGAATATATTTCCGTCATGAAGTTAAAAAGGGAAAAGGGAGAAGAAAAAGAAATATTCAGAGCTCCAATTCTTTGCTTTGTGGGCCTTGTGGGAACAGGAAAAACCACAATTGCTTCATCAATTGCAGAAAGCCTTGGAAGAAAGTTTTTCAGAATTCCTTTTGGAGGCATGGGAGATCCCTTGGATCTTAGAGGGCAATCAAGAATGCACGCCGAGTCCGAACCCGGAAAAATTATCAAGGCCTTAAAAATGGTCGGGTCAAGAAACCCTATAATTTTACTTGATGAAATAGATAGGGTAACTGATTCCGGAAGGGCTTCTATTATGGGAGTACTTGTTGAGCTTTTGGATCCCGAACAAAATCATACTTTTACGGACCATTATATTGATTATCCTTTTGATCTTTCGGAAGTTTTGTTTATCGCAACGGCAAATAATACAACAACCATTTCCACGGCAGTTTTGGACAGGCTTGAGCCAATTAGCATGCCTTCCTATACGGATATGGAAAAAATAACAATCGGAGAAAAGTATGTGCTGCCAAGGGCAGTTAAAGTTGCGGGGATTCCGGAAGGAGCTTTACAAATAGATGAAAATGTCTGGCCTAATATTGTCAGGCCCTTGGGCTATGATGCGGGTATTAGAACTTTGGAAAGAACTATAGAGGCAATTGTAAGAAAAGTGGCCAGAATGATTGTTGAAAAGAAGGCAACTTCGTTTAAGATAACAGGAGCCAACATTAAAGAATTCCTGCCCCAGTGACATTTATGTCATACTGAACCCTGACATGTGTCAGGGTCTGAACTTGTTTCAGACTCGTTTCAGTATCTTTTTTGTTTTATCCCCCTTCGCGAAATACCTCGGGCGTAAGCCCGTGGATGGGAGCGAAGAGTTTTTCGCTTCGGATGGATTCCGTTCCCGACGAAGCGTGGGGAGAAGATACCCCGACCGTAAGGTCGAGGGAGCTTCATGAACGGAGTGGGTTATGTTTATATTTTGGGAAATCAAAAGCCCGTACTATACGTGGGTGTCACTTCTGATTTAGTAAAAAGGGTTAAACGACACAGAAGTGGTTATGGAAGTGGGTTTAGTGGGAAATATAAAACCTATAAACTTTTGTATTATGAATTATTTGATAATATGAAAGATGCCTACAAAAGGGAAAAGCAACTTAAGAATTGGCATAGAGATTGGAAAATTAATTTGATAAGATCGAAAAATCCTGGCCTTGAAGATTTATACACGAAGATCCTGAAATGAATTCAGGATGACTATGGGCATGAAGATTGTTGTAATTGGAGATTCGCACGGTAATATTGCCAACCTTAAGCTTGTAATTGGTTTTGCCAAGAAAATAAAAGCGGGTGGAATTATTCACTCTGGAGATTGGGATAATCTAAAGACTGTTGAAGAAGTATTATCATCAAGCATTCCTGTCTATGCAGTTTTAGGAAATGCGGATATTGATGAACTAATAGCTAAAAATTTAAAACTAAAGTCGAAAAAGTTTGATGGGAATTTCTTAAAATTCGAAATTGATGGAAGAAAAATTGGCGTAGTCCATGATTTTAATCACTTAGTATCTAATATCGAGTATCTTGATATCTTGTTCTGTGGCCATAGACATCTTAAGTCTGAAAGAATTATTAATGGGGTTAAAATTGTTTCCCCAGGAGCACTTCATTCAAGTGAACTTAGTTCACACACTCCTCCTTTCAGGAGTTTGTGTCAAACATCATTTGCTGTTTACGATACGGGTACAAATGGAGTAGAATTTTTTGATTTGTAAAATGGTTAAAAATATTGTTTTTGATTTTGGGGGAGTTCTTTTAACGGGAGATGATAATTGGCTTTTTTCCAAAGAAACAAAGAACCTTTTGAAAGTTGACAATGAAGATTTGAATAAAGCTTGGGATTTCGCTTGGCCTGACGCCCGTAGCGGAAAAATAAACGAAGACGAATTCTTTAGAAAATTTTTACAAAGTTTGACAGGTAGTTTCGGTTCCGATTTGGTTTTGAAACTTAAAAGTATTTACAGAAAGCAAGCCGATGGATTAGATACGCTTGGTCTTTTACCGAAGTTGAAAAGAAATTATAAAATATTTGCACTTACCAATGTTGCTAAAGATTGGCTACTTTTTAAAGTTAATAAATTTAAGTTAAATAATTTTTTCGATCTTATTATCAGTTCCTGTAATGAGGGTGTAGCCAAACCTAATAAAGAAATCTTTTTATCTCTTATTAAGAAAGCAAAAATTAATCCAGGAGAAAGTGTTTTTATAGACAATTTTGAGAGAAATATAGAATCTGCCCGAGAACTTGGTTTTCAGACAATTTTGTTTGAAAACAAAGAGCAGATGGTTAAAGAAATGAGAAATCTTGGAATAGAGGTAAGTTGAAATATAAAGTTAACGAAGAACTGTCGATTTAGGGGAAGCTTCTTGAAAATTACCCTGGTGCTGATATAGTGATATTAGGTATATATTTTCGTACTTTATGTGGATATATTTATTAATGGAACTAAATTCAGGAGGGGCTGTTTAAAATATTCGGTAAACGAAAGTTTTTTCAGAGTTTGGTCTAGAAAAATGGCTTATATTTTGGGTTTTACTTTTGCCGACGGTAATATATACAAGACTTCTCTAGCTTGGGACATACAAAAAAGAGATGTTAATTTACTTCAAAAAATTAACAAAGCAATTAAATCTAATTATCCTATTTTACAAAGAAAAATTTCATTTCGCTTGAGAATTAGTAATCAGATTTTTATTAAAGGGGCAATTAATAAAGGATTGTTACCAAAAAAGTATATGAGAAAGATTTTTCCGCAAATACCAAGGCATTTAATTAGACATTTTATTAGAGGATATCTGGACGGTGATGGTTGGATAGTCCATCGAACAGGAAGAAATGAAATCGATTTGGGGTTTGTGTGCGGAAACAAAAACTTCCTTGAGGATATAGAAAAAGAAATAAAAAACCGCCTTGGTATTGTCGGTCGTGTGCGGGGAAGGACGAAAATTACTCCTACTGGAATAAGATCGTTAACTTATCATCTGGAGTATTATTCTTCAAATGCCGTAGAAGTTGCCATGTGGCTTTATGGTAATCTGAGTAAGGACGATATTTTCCTTAAAAGAAAGTATCTCAAGTATATTGAAGCTAAAAGAATTTACAAGGTAATTTGGTCTAGATTTAGAAGTAAAAGATTGCTTCAAAAAGAATATAAAAAATCTTTAAAATGTATACTTTTAGACCTGTATTTTAAAAAACATCTAAACGGAATGCAAATTTCAAAAATCTTGAAAACCTCTAAATCTTCTGTCTATCGATGGCTGGAACTTACTGGAGTAAAATATTTAAACTATGGATAAAGCTTTGGAATTGAGAAAGATTAAAGAGGATATGGAGAATGATAGGAACCTTCCTCTTATCGCAAAACCTGAGGATGTAATTCCCGGTGACGGAAATGCAGATTCCGAAATTGTTTTTATTGGAGAAGCTGGTGGTTATCATGAGTCAATTCAAAGAAAACCCTTCGTAGGAAATGCTGGAATGCTTTTAAATAGGCTCCTTGCCTCAATTCATTTGCCCCGTGGGAGTGTTTATATAACCAATATGGTCAAAACTAGGCCTCCGGAAAATAGAGATCCCCTTCCAGAAGAATTGGAAGCATATAGCAGATACTTGGATAGAGAATTGGAAGTTATTAAACCTAAAGTTGTTGTCACCTTGGGAAGGTTTTCAATGGCTAAATTCTTACCCAACGCCAGAATTAGTGGTGTTCACGGAAAGAAGTTTGAAGTAAACTGGAATGGCAAAAATATATTGGTTGTGCCTATGTACCATCCGGCCGCAGCCCTAAGAAACGGAGCGGTAATGGAACAGATAAAAAACGATTTTTTAAAAATTCCTGAATATTTAAAGGAGGCTGAGAATAAAGAGAGGGAAGTTAAAACAGAACAAACTCAGTTGTTTTGAATTAAAAATTAAAAATTAAGAATTAGAAATTATGTTACGATTCATTGCTTTATCAGGAACCACAGGAGTAACCGAAAATTTGTACATCTATGAACAGGACGGTGAAATGATGATTGTTGACTGCGGAATAGGTTTCCCCGATTTGGAAATGCCCGGAGTTGATTTGGTTTTGCCTGATTATTCATACGTTGTTAAAAATAAAAATAGACTAAAAGGAATTATTGTTTCCCAAGGCCACGAAGATCACATTGGGGCACTTCCGTTTCTCTTAAGGGACGTTAAAACGACCATTTGGGCGCCTCCTTTGGTTACCGAATTTATTAAAGACAAATTTAAAGATTACGGAGTTGGGGATTTTAAAATTAATACCTTTAATCCGGATTCTGATCTTTTTCAGGTTGGATCATTTAAGATTCAGCCATTTAGAGTAACCCACTCGGTTCCCGATACTGTTGGGTTTGCCATTGATACTTCGGAAGGAAGAGTCTTCCATGTTCCGGAACACAAAATGGATCAAAACCCGGTTGGCGGAAAATCGTTTGCTATTGAAAGGGCCAGAGAACTTGCAAAAAGCGGAGTCGTTTTCTTGGCCTCTGATTGTTTAGGAGCAAATAAACCCGGATTTGTTGAAAGTGAACTTCCTGTTGAAGAAAATATGCTGAACATTGTTAAAAATGCTAAAAAAGCGGTTCTCGCGACCGCAATCTCTTCCAATATCGGCAGATTTCAACAAATGATTAATGTTGCGGGGAAGGTTGGAAGAAAAGTTATTTTTGTCGGCAGATCAATTCAGAAGAAAACTGAAATGGCTTACAACTTGGGCTACTTAAAATATTCTTCCGACCAGGTAATTTCATTCAAAGAGGCGGGTAACTATCAACCCAATCAAATTATGTATATTGTTGCCGGCTGCTATGGCCAGGTGGGAAGCTCCATTTATAGGATTTCCCAAGGTGAACACGACAAAGTAACCGTAAACGAAGGAGACATTTTTATTTTCTCGGCAGACCCGGCCCCTCCTTACACTAAGGAGAGTGAAGATTATGTAATAGATAACTTAATCGATAAGGGCGTTAATGTTCACTACTACGATCTTAACGAGGGGTTGTATGTTTCCGGCCACGGGGGACAGGAAGATATTAAGAAACTTTTTGAAATTGTAAGGCCAAAATATTTCATTCCGATAGGGGGCAACATTAGATTCATGCACTCTTACGGAAAACTGGTAGAAAGTATCGGAGTTGACTCTTCAAAAGTTTTTAAACTTAAGGCCGGGGGAAGCATCGTTTTTAATAAAGGGAGTGTCGCCAGAGGCGAAACGGTTCCCACAAAGGATATCTTAGTTCACGGTCTCGGAATTGGGGATATAGGTAAAGTTGTCTTAGGTGATCGTGCGGTTTTGGGAAATGAAGGAATTGTTGTGGTTGTTATTAAAATTGGGAAAAATGGAAAATATATTGGAAACCCTGAAATTATAAGCCGAGGATTTGTGTTTGAAGGGACGGATAGAAATATATTGGAAAGCGCAAAAAGCGATTTATCAAAAATTTTAAATAGTAAAAGGAATCTAAATGTAAAATCCTTAAGAGAGGAATCAATAAAGTTTTTGGAGAAGCACTTCTTTAAAGTCACGGGCCGAAGCCCGATGATTTTACCAGTTGTTCTTGAGATATAATATATTAAGGCTATGTTTAACAGAAGAAAAAGATTTAATAAAAGAGCTTTTAGGTTAAGACTAAAAAAGCAAACAGTTTTTTCCATTGCTCAAATCTTTTTCCTTGTTCTTGCTGGGCTCATTGTTCTTTCTTTCTTACGCAAGGGGATAATTCTCATTAAAATAAACGATGTATTAATTACTTATTTTTCCTGGACGGTTGTTTTTCTTCCTTTTATTTTTCTTTCTTTTTCTTTCTTTGTTTCAAAACTAAAAGGTCCATTAAGTCAACCCAATGTCCTGGTCGGAATCCTTTTGTTTTTCATTTCAATAGCCAGTCTTACCAGAGCCGGGGTTTTAGGGAGGAATGCCTGGGAGGCAATTGCGGCTTTGATCACCAACATGGGAGCATTTATTATCCTTTTAGGAACCTCACTGATCGGTCTTATTATTCTTTTTAACACATCTTTTGAGCAAGTCATTGATGGGGTAACGCTTGTTATAAACCGGTTGAAGAGATTTATTTTTTCGGATAAATCTATGCAAGGGAAGCTTTGGAAAAAGCCCATGAGGGTTTCAGGAGAAGTATTGCCTAAACCCCGAGAAGTAAAAATCGAGCCTGGAGTTTTAGCTCCAAAGCTTGTAACTAATGTTCCGGGAGAGGAGAAAGTTTGGAAATATCCATCACTTGATTTATTGACCGATGTGGAGACGGGGAAGGCAGACAGGGGAGACATTAAAGGAAACGCTGCCATAATCGAAAAGACTCTTGAGTCATTTGGGATTACTGCCAGAGTGGTTGAGGTTAACCTTGGTCCTGCGGTCACGCAGTATGCCCTGGAAGTTGCTCTTGGAACAAAGCTTTCAAAAATAACTGCTCTTGAAAGGGATTTGGCCCTTGCTCTGGCCGCGCCAACCGGAACCATCAGGATTGAGGCGCCAATTCCGGGAAGAAGCCTGGTTGGTATTGAACTTCCCAACAGAAGCCCCGAATTTGTGCCATTAAGAAAGATGATGGAATCTGAGGCAATGAAAAATACTAATTCTAAATTGGCAGTTGCTTTGGGACTTGATGTTTCGGGTAAGGCGATTGTTACGGAAATCGGCAGAATGCCCCATGTTTTGATTGCAGGCCAAACCGGCTCGGGGAAAAGCGTTTGTGTCAATGCATTTTTGTCATCAATACTCTTTAGGGCCAGTCCTTCCGAAGTGAAGTTTATTTTAGTGGACCCCAAAAGGGTTGAACTAACCAGCTATAATGGAATTCCTCATCTTTTGACTCCGGTTATTGTCGAACCGGAGAAGGTTGTCTTTGCCCTAAGATGGATACTAAGTGAAATGGATAGGCGGTATAAACTTTTTGCTCAAGCAGGGGCAAGAAATATTGACGGTTACAATGAAATGTCAGGATTCCAGGCTCTTCCGTATATAGTTTTGGTTGTCGATGAACTTTCGGATATTATGCTTTATTCTCCGGTTGAGGTTGAGGATTCAATTACCAGAATTGCCCAAATGAGCCGGGCAACGGGGATTCACATGGTTTTAGCCACCCAAAGGCCGTCCGTTGATGTAATCACCGGCCTTATTAAAGCCAATATTCCCTGTAGAATTGCCTTCGCAGTTTCTTCCCAAGTTGACTCTCGAGTCATACTGGATACCCAGGGGGCCGAAAAATTATTAGGCAGGGGAGACATGCTTTATCTTCCCCCCGAGCAGGCAAAACCCATAAGAATTCAGGGGGCTTTTATTTCGGATAAGGAGACTGGTGCCCTAACATCTTTTATTAAAAATCAAGGTCTTGGTCCTCAATATGCGGAGGAAGTAACTTCTATGAGTAAATCCGGGATGCCGCAAGTTTCCGGAATTGATGGGGAAATAGATAATCTTTTTAGAAAAGCAGTTGAGGTTGTTTGTCAGTATGATCGGGCTTCCGCATCGCTTCTTCAGAGGCGTTTATCAATTGGTTATGCCAGAGCCGCCAGAATAATTGATCAATTGGAGGCGGCTGGAGTCGTGGGGGCTACTGAAGGGTCTAAGCCTCGTGAGGTCCTGGTTCAAAATGCGGAGCAATTTTTGGCAAAAACTGCCTCGGGTCAAACTTCTGCAAATTAGTATTTAAATGAGAACGATTGGAGAGATTTTAAAAAGCGCACGCATCAAAAAAAGGTATTCGTTAAAAAAAGTTGAGAGAGAAACAAAAATAAAAAAGGAGTTTGTTGAAGCCATTGAGAGCGGCGATTGGACAGTGCTTCCCGACTTTCCTGTTGTTTTAGGCTTTGTCAAAAACTTGGCCTCATTTCTTGAAGTTGACGTCAAGATGGCCCAGGCAACCCTTAAGAGGGATTATCCGCCAAGAGGCTTATCAATTAATCCAAAGCCCGATGTTGGAGGCAAATTTGCGTGGACCCCCAAATACACGTTTTTGGTGGGTATTTTAACAACCGTTCTTGCCCTTTTTGGTTATTTGGGTTTTCAGTTTATCAAGTTTAATTCCCCACCGGCCCTGGAGGTAACTAGACCTCCGGAGAGTTTTGTGGCCACTTCGAATAAGATTGATATTTCGGGTAAAACCGATTCTGATGCGACCATTAAGATAAATAATCAACTTGTTTTGGTCGACGAGGATGGAGTATTTAATGGACAGGTCGAAATATTTGAAGGAACCGAAGAAATTGTCATAACTGCAACAAACAGATCAAAAAAAGAAACGACTATTGTTCGAAAGATTGTTCCTGAGTTAAGTAAATAATTTAAAATTTTCAATTTCTAATTTTCATCCAATTTTCAATGAATCAAAACAACAAACCGTTTAATTTGGAGGAAAGAACAGCTGTTTTAGGCGAGAATGTAATCAGGCTATGTAAGGACATTAAACAGAACACGATAAACAGGCCAATTATTAGTCAGTTAATAAGATCTTCAACCAGCATAGGCGCAAATTATATGGAGGCAAACGGCGCAAGTTCAAAGGCAGATTTTGTAAACAAAATATTTTTGTGTAAGAAAGAAGCCCAAGAAACAAAACATTGGTTTAGAATGCTTTCCGTCATTGACCCCGAAGTTAAAACAGAACTGCAAAATCTCTGGAAAGAATGTCAGGAATTAACTTTAATATTTCAGAAGATAGTTTCATCTTCTAGAAAGAAAAATATTGTTTAATTAATTAAAAATTATTAAATTGATTGATAATTGTAAATTAATAATTGATAATTAGCTTATTATGGACGGAGTACAAAGACTACTAATCATTGTTGTTATCTCACTAACTACTCTTCTTGTTATAGTTGGAATTCAGGTTGTAATGATTATTTTGGATTTAAGAAAAGCCATAAAGAGATTAAACTCAATTTTAGAAGATGCCATTTTGGGAGGAGGACTAATTAGACCGGATAAATTAACCGGAGTACTTGAAATATTACGCCGAGGTAAAAAACTCGAAACCCACGGACAGGAAAGTTAAAACAGGGTATAATTTGAGCATGACTTCAAATGATGTTAGGGAGAAATATCTAAAGTTTTTTTCATCCGCCCCACGGATGCATAGAGAAATTGTACCTGCCCCTCTTGTTTTAGAAGGAGATCCGACAACTCTTTTTACATCCGCAGGAATGCAACCGTTAATACCTTACTTGAAGGGAGAAAGTCATCCTAAAGGGAAAAGGTTGGTTGACTGTCAACCATCTTTAAGAACTGTGGATATTGATGAAGTTGGAGATAACAGGCACTTAACCTATCTTCAGATGCTGGGAAATTGGAGTTTGGGAGATTATTTCAAGAAAGAACAAATTCCCTGGATTTTTGAGTTTTTTACCAAAGAACTTGGTCTTGCTAAAGAAAAACTCTGGGTCTCTGTCTTTGACGGAACCAAGGATGTTCCCAAAGATACGGAAACTTTTGAAATATGGAAGAGTTTGGGAATTCCCGAAGAAAGAATCTTTTTTTACGGAACTGACAAGAATTGGTGGAGCAGGTCCGGTTCTCCTGAGAAAATGCCGGAAGGGGAGATAGGTGGACCAGATTCTGAAATATTTTTTGATTTTGGAACGAAACATGATCCAAAGTTTGGTAAAGAGTGTCATCCCAACTGCAATTGTGGGCGTTTTTTGGAAATCGGCAACTCTGTTTTTATTGAATACGAAAAAAAGGTAGACGGGAGTTTAAAAGAACTGCCCCAGAAAAATGTGGATTTTGGAGGGGGACTGGAAAGAATAACAATGGCGGTAAATAATTTGCGGGATGTTTTTCAGATAGATATTTATGAACCCATTATTAAAAAAATTGAGAAGGCCGTTGGGAAAAAGTATGAAGAGAATAAAAAAGCATTTAGAATTATTGCAGACCACATCAGGGCTTCTGAAGCACTTGTGAGTGAAGGAATAATCCCTGCAAATAAATTGCAGGGATATATTTTAAGAAGATTGATAAGAAGAGCTACTCTTCAGATAAGGAATCTTAAAGAAGATTTTTCGGACAAAGATTTTTCTGCAATTTCCGACAGTCCTTCGATTTTGGATGAGGTTAAAAGATTCAAAGACAGCTTAACATGTGGGCTAAGAGAGCTTGAGAAGATTGGGAAGGTAACCGGAAAAGTGGCCTTTGATTTATATCAGTCATACGGTTTTCCTCTGGAAATTACTCTTGACATTCTTTCTCAAAGAGGCGAAGCCTTAAACAAAGACGAATTTGAAAAAGAATTTGAAAAACATAAAGAACTTTCAAGAACTGCTTCGGCAGGAATGTTTAAAGGAGGTCTTGCGGATAATTCCCAAGAAGTAACTAAATTACATACGGCCACGCATTTGTTACATGCTTCTTTAAGGAAGATTTTAGGAGAGGGTGTTTCACAGAAAGGATCAAATATAACGCCTATGAGGCTAAGATTTGATTTTTCTTACCCAGAAAGACTGAGCGAAGTCGAAGTCCAAAAAGTTGAAGATTTAATAAATTTTCAAATTGAAAAGGACCTTCCTGTAACTTATGAAGTTTTAAGTTTGAATGAGGCAATTTCTAAGGGCGCACTTCATTTTTTTGCCGAAAAATATGGCAAGGAAGTTAAGGTTTACACCATAGGTCCCGAAACAAGTTTGGGGTCCGCCTTCAGCAGCGAGATTTGCGGTGGTCCGCATGTGGCACATACTTTAGAAATAGGGCATGTTAAAATTATTAAGCAGGAAAAAGTCGGAGCCGAAACCTTAAGAATCTATGCTAAATTGGGGTGAAAAAAGGGAAAGAGGTTTGTACTGGGCAATTGTTTTAGAACCGGGTTGGATTCAGGCTGGGGTTTGGGAAATAGTTGAAAATAAAGCGGAAGTTGTTTCTGTTAGTCCTGTAACTCCTTGGGAGACGGATTCCGAGATTGTTGGAGCTTCGGATGCGGCTCTTTCTTCTGCAATTCAACTCCTTCCGGAGGGACTTAAAGAACCTTCCAAAACAGTTTTTGGAGTTCCCCCTTCATGGGTCGATAAAGGGCGGATTAAAGAAGAATATCTCCAAAAGATAAAAAAAGTATGTACTGAGTTGTCACTTGAACCTTCCGGTTTTGTTGTTTTATCAGAAGCAATTACCCACTTACTTAAAGTTGAGGAAGGTTCTCCGGTAAATGCAATTGTTTCCGGTTTTGGTAAAGATTTCTTGGAGCTGTCTGTTTTTAAATTGGGTAATTTAGTTGGAACGACTCAAGTTGCCAGAAGCGTTTCCTTTTTTGATGATGTTGAGGAGGGTCTTTCCAGATTTTCTTTGGCAGAGAGTCTTCCTTCAAGAATTGTTATTTATGACGGTAAGGAGGGAGAGCTGGAAGAGATAAAGGATGTTTTGATCGCTTCTAGTTGGGAAAATATGAATAAGGTAAAGTTTCTTCACACACCAAAGATAGAAATATTAAGTCCCGAGAAGAAAGTTACAGCCGTTGCCCTAGCTGGGGCAGCTGAAATAGCCGGCATTACGGAGGTATCGAAAGACCACCAAAATGTGGTTACGCCCCAGCCGTCTCTTTCTCCGGAGGAATTAGGATTTGTGGTCGGGGAGGATATTGCCTCAAAAAGCCCGACCCAAGTTGAAAAACAGCCGCCAGCCGTACAAAAACCGGTTTACAAAGTAAAAATTTTTGATTTGATAAAGAAAAAAGTTGGTTCTTTAAGAACCCTGGAATTTGGCGGAAAGAAAAACTTTATGATTGCAGGATCGGTGATGGCAGCTTTTGTGGTTTTATTTTTACTCTTTTGGCTATTTTACCCAAAAGCCAAAGTTAAGGTTTACGTTTCCCCCAAAAGATTTGAAGAAAAAGTTGAAGCAACAGTTCTAAAAGATTCTGGATCTACAGATATAGCAAATAAGATTATTGCGGGACAAATTGCTTCAGTTGATGTTTCAGGGGAAAAAACAAAATCAACAACGGGGACGAAAAAAGTTGGAGACAAAGCAAAGGGAAGTGTCAATATCCAAAACGGAACAGGCTCTATTCTTAAACTTCCTGGAGGAACTTTGGTTGCCGCAGCAAACAATTTGAAATATAGCCTAGTTAGCTCTGCCTCCATTTCCGCAGCTCTTTCTCCATCAACCCCGGGGACTTACGTTGTTGAGGTTGTCGCCTCCGATATCGGCGCGGAATACAATCTTGCCAAAAATGAAGTATTCTCGGTAAGCGGCTATTCCAAATCGGAAGTGGATGCGATTGCAATCACTGATTTTACCGGCGGATCAAGCAGGGATATTTCAGCTGTTTCTTTGGAGGATGCGAACAGTCTTTTTGATAGTTTAACCACTGAACTTTCGGGAAATGCAAAAAAGGATTTGTTGGATTCAATTTCTCCCGACCGGTTTTTAATTGAGGATTCATTTGTGGCCACTGCCTCATCTAAGATATTTAGTAATAAGGTCGGTGATGAAGCTTCAAATCTCAAGCTTTCTTTGGGTCTTAAATCAAGTGCGATTTATGTTTCTAAGAAAGATCTGATTGATTTATCCCAAAAGGTCTTGGCTGAGGAAGTTCCCCCTGGTTTTTATTTTGACCCGAGTAATCTTAGTTTCAGTTTTGACCGCGTAAAAGATTTGTCAAGCGCAACTTTATTTAACTTAACAGTTAGAGCTGATTTTTTGCCCGAAGAAGACCTAGCCTCCCTAACTAAAATAATTTCCGGCAAGAGTACTTCGAAAGTGGAGGAAAAATTTTCGCGAATCCAAGGATTCGTAAGAGCGGAGATTAATATTAAACCCAAACTTCCTTGGATTTTTGGAAACCTCCCCAGACTTTCAAAAAACATTTCGATTGAGATATTGGGTGAAAGATAACTGCATTATAAGCGAAGCTTGAAATGATTACATTATGAAAAAGAATATTTTTTTAAAAGTTATTGCCATAATTTGGGCAATTTCGGGAATTGTAATTTTAGCCGGGGTTATTTGGCCGATTATTTCATATCAGACTTTTTCAAAAGAAAGCGATCAAGATTTATTAAATCCTGTTTCGGACTCAACTAAAGCCAGTAATTGGTTTGTCGGGGGAGAAGAGAGTAGTGCTTTTAGTCAGTCAAAGGTCAGCTATTATAATCTTTCCATTTCAAAGCTTAAGATCAAAGATGCGGTTGTTGCCATCGGGGGTGAAGATTTATCCAAAAGCCTTATTCAGTATCCCGGAACCGCACTTCCCGGCAAAAGAGGAAACTCTGTTATTTTTGGGCATTCCGTTCTTCCCATTTTCTTTAATCCCAAAGAATACATTTCAATTTTCTCAACTCTTCCAACTTTGAAAATAGGAGACGATATTTTAGTTAATTACGATAATGTCTCTTTTACGTATAGAGTTGAAAGTATATTTGAGGTTTACCCAACCGACATACAAGTTATACAGCAGGATAATTCAGATTCCTTTTTAACCCTGGTAACCTGTGTTCCGCCCGGAGATCCAAGGAAAGCTAAAAGACTAATTGTCAGAGCCAGAGTAGTCCCTCTTTAAAACAAAAAATGAAAATACTTGGAATTGATTATGGAAGAAAAAAAATAGGTCTGGCTATCGCAGACGGTTCACTAAGTGAACCACTGCGGGTGATTAGATACATAGATATAAAGATATTAGGTGAACAAATAAAACAAATAGTAAAACGAGAAAAAATTGAAAAAATAATTGTGGGGATTTCTGAGGGCAAGATGGCAGAGGAGACTGAAAAGTTTCTATCCGCTATACGCTATACGCTATCACCTGTTCCCGTCGAGACTTTTGATGAAACTCTCTCCACTCATACTGCCCAAGAGCTTTCCAGGGAGGTAGGAATGTCAAGAAAAAAAAGGAAAAATCTTGAAGATGCATATGCCGCGGCAGTTATGCTTCAGAATTATTTAGATTCGAAAGAATAAAATGAACGTATCAAAATTACTTGTTTACCAATAATAATCCCGCTAAGCTTAAAATCGCACCAGCTATTTTTCTCGAAATGTGATCCCTCTCCTTTAGCAAGATAATAGAAAGAATAACAGTTAATACTCCACTAAACGCATTTATTGCAAAGGCTTGAGATGAATTGGGTGTAGCCTGTAAAGCGGCAAAAAATGCTACAGCTGAAAGGCCATATAAAGTACAAAGTAAAACCATTTTGAATATAAAGCTTTTCTTAAAATAGATTTTTAGTTTACTGATTTTACTTGGGTTGAGAACTGCAATTAATAACCCAGGCAAGAAAAATCCTAAAATAACATAGGAATATGGGTCAAAGAATTTAACTAAAACGCGGTCATTAGTGTTGGCTAACCCGAAGAGGATTGCGGCTGAGAAAGCCAGTAGGTCTCCCTTACCTAGTTTTAAATGAATATCTTTTAAAGAGACGACTATTACACCCGAAATAATAAGAATTGCACCGAACCATTGTATAGGCGACAAACTCTCCCTTAGAAAAAGAGATGCTCCTAAGACAGCGAAGAGGGTTTTGCTTGAAAATATGACGGTAAATCGGGAGGCTTCCGTAACCTTAAGGGACTTAAAAATAAATATGTTTGAAAGTGCGTATAAGGCTGTCATCAATAAGATATTCCAGGATATATCTGTAAGATTAGGCATAGTTACTTTTCCTTTAACAAGCAAAACTAAGATGCAAGTAATAATTGCTACCCCTATTTGGAAAAATATGGAGAATGAAACTGGCTCACTTTCTTCATCTTTTAGGAGAATTCTTTGAAGTAATACTGAAATGGAATACAAAAATACACTGATTCCTATCAACAATTGCCAGGGCATAAAAGAATTGTAGCAGAATTATTTGGACACGGTTTGACAAACACCATTGACCAGAATAGATTGAAGATAGAATGGGTGGATTAAATAGTGAGCAGGCGAAAGGCTTGTCGAATTTCTTTTTTGACGTGGCCAAAGGACTGGTTTTGGGCGGAATCGGATTTTATGTAATTTCCCCTTTCCAGATTAAATATATAACGGTGATTTCAAGTGGAATGTTAGCCTATGGTTGTATTAAAATGGCATTAACTTTGTTAGAAGGAGTAAGAGAATGAATATCTTTTCGGAAGAAAATATCGTATCTTCAGCATATGCGTTTTTAATTATGGGAGGATTAATAACTTTTTTGGGGTCTTTAATGATATACTCAATAAAGAGACCGAAAGGTAAAAAAAAGCATGAACACAAATAACATCTTATTGGGAATTGTAATATTTTTGGTAGTAGCCAGTTATTTTGTTTTATTTGTTCTTATTCCTAGGAAAAAATAAATTTATATGTTTAAAGATGTCATTGCGCCGATTCAGGCATGGCTTCTTTCTCAGGGAAGATGTGTTGGTTGCGGGAAAGAACTTAAAAGCGGAAAAACTTTTAAACTTAAGGATGGAACAGAGAAAATAGTTTGTAGTTGCGGCAGAATCTTCGTTCATGATCCCAAATCCAACAAATATCGCAGAGCTCTTCTTGAGGAAGTTTAGTTTCTAATGAAGAAATTATTAATATCACTTTTGTTTTTACTAGCTTCTTTTTTGAGTGTTTTTATTTTTGTATATAGTCAGACAAAACCTGTTTCTAAAGATACTTCAGCTAAATATTTTCTGATTTTAAAAGGAACCGGCGCATCGCAGGTGGCAGATAATCTTAAAAAATCCGGATTAATTAGGAGCCCGCTTTTATTTAAGGCATACATGAAGTTTTCCGGACTTGCCCAAAAGATTCAAGCCGGACAATATAAACTCTATCCCAATTATTCATTATTTAAGGTTATTTCAGAAATCAATAAAGGTCCTATTGAAGTTTGGGTAACAATTCCCGAAGGATTAAGAAAGGAACAAATTGCCGAAAAATATATTAACGTTTTAAATCCCCCTGACTCCGAATCTTTCAGAAACGATTTTTTAAATATAACCAAAAATAAAGAGGGGTACCTTTTTCCTGATACATATCTTTTTCCCTGGGATGCAAGCCCAAGCTTAATTATTAATAAAATGCTGGCTACCTTTGATGAGAAAGTCGGAGAGATATCTTTGGAGAAACTTGTAATGGCGTCTTTGGTCGAGGAAGAAACAAAAACGGATTTGGAAAGGCCAATTGTTGCCGGGATTTTATATAAAAGGTTGAAAGCGCGTTGGCCTTTGCAGGTTGATGTGGCGCCGGAGACATACCAGAAATTAGGACTTCCCCAAGCTCCGATTGCCAATCCCGGACTGATATCCATCAAAGCGGTCCTTACCCCTGAAGGGTCACCTTACTGGTTTTACCTTCACGATTCCAGCGGCAACATCCATTACGCAAAAACAGCCGAAGAACATAATCTAAATGTCAGTAAATACCTATTGACAAGGTAATATTGGCTTATATAATCTCTGTTAGGCGTACTAGATTATACGCTTTTCTTGCATCGTAGGGTGCGGGTCTTTATTTGCATCAAATGGGTTTAAAAAACAATCGCCGAAATTTCGGAAGATCAGAAAAAGATTTACCCGAACTAGACTTATCAAAAGTACAAAGAGAGTCGTGGCAATGGTTTTTAATAGAAGGGATAGCTCAGGAACTCACAGGCATTTCTCCGATCGATGATTTCACTGGTAAGAATTGGCAGCTTGTTTTGGGTGAACACTCCTTAGGGGAGTCTACAATTTCTCCAAGTTTGGCTCAAGAAAAGGGTTTGACCTATTCTTGTCCGCTTAAGATTATTGCCACTTTAATAAACAAAAGAACGGGAAAAGAAATTACACAGGAAGTTTTCTTGGGAGATCTCCCTCAAATGACCTTAAGAGGAACATTCATCATCAACGGTATCGAAAGGGCGGTTATTAATCAGATTGTCCGTTCCCCAGGGGTTTATTTTTCCGAAGAGTTGGATGCCCCCTCCGGAAGAATGTTGGGAAAAGCTGAAGTTAGACCCCTTCATGGATCTTGGTTGGAGTTTGAAGTGTCTCGTGGAGACGTTATTTCGGCAAGAATTGATAGGAGGAAGAAGGTTTTGGGAACTATTTTCCTAAGGGCAATGGGACTGTCGTCCGATGGAGAAATTATTTCCGCCTTTGAGGGGGTCGATAAAGATGCTGTCCATCGGTATATTCAGGCCACGCTTTTGAAAGATCCAACCAAATCCAAAGAAGAGGCGGTTTTGGAAATATACCGGAAATTAAGACCGGGAGAGCCGGCTGTTTTGGAAAACGCTGAGGCGCTCTTTCAAAGCTTATTTTTGGAACATAGAAGATATGATTTGGGTAGGGTCGGAAGATATAAAATTAATAAAAGACTAAACCTTAATCTCCCCAACGAAAAGTTGACTTGGGTCTTAACCAGACAGGATATTGTTGCCGCAATGTCATATTTAATTAGTCTTCAAAACGGATTGGGAAGAGTAGATGATATTGATCATCTTGCCAATAGAAGACTAAGAAGAGTCGGCGAACTTGTGGCAGTGAATGCCTTTCGGGTAGGCCTTCTTAGACTTGAAAGATCTATTAAGGAAAAAATGAGTTTGGTTTCTCCTGAGGATAAACCTCTTCCTGCGACCTTGATAAATGCCAGGCCGTTAATCGCCTCATTGAACGAATTTTTCAGATCAAATCAGCTTTCGACAATTTTAGACGATACTAATCCTTTGAGCGAAATTGATAATTTAAGAAGGGTTTCTGTCCTTGGTCCCGGTGGAATAAACAGGGAAAGGGCCTCTTTTTCTATCCGTGATGTCAATTCTTCTCAATATGGCAGACTTGATCCGGTAAGAAGCCCTGAAGGGCCAAATATTGGACTGGTTACTTATCTGGCTTTATATGCCAGGGTCAATGAGTTTGGCTTTTTGGAGACTCCTTATAGAAAGGTTGAAAAGATTAAGAAGGGAAAAGGAACTTTAGTAAAGGTCACCGATGAGATAGTTTATCTTACAGCTGATGACGAAGCTGATCGGTATATTACCTACTCGGGTATAGAAATTAATAAGGATGGCTATATTGGAAATCAAAGACTTCCGCTGCGGCACAACGGTAATTTCAGTGAAGGACCTGTAGCATTGGTGGACTTTGTGGATGTTACTCCCAGGCAGGTAATCGGAGCTTCGGCGTCTCTAATTCCTTTCTTGGCACACGATGAGGGAAACAGATCTTTGATGGGATCGAACATGCAGTGCCAATCGGTTCCCCTTGTCAATCCGGAATCTCCTGTGGTTGGGACTGGAATGGAGAAAGAAATTGCAAAAGGAATGGGTCGTGTAATTTACGCAAGACATGGAGGGGTGATTGAATATGCCGATGCAAAGACGGTTGAAGTTAGGCTGGACAAAAAAGTAGATATTGTGACAGCCAAGGCCGATGAAATAGAAATTACGGATGACGGTAAGAAAGAAATATATCATTTGTTGAAATTTAAAAGGACAGCGCACTCAACTTGTTATAACCAAAAAGTAGTTGTCTCGCCCGGAGAGAGGATTAAAGCAGGCGATTTGGTGGCTGACGGGCCTTCTATTGAATCCGGAGAATTATCTTTGGGTAGGAACCTTGTTATTGCCTACGCATCAATGAGTGGTTACGGTTTTGAGGACGCAATCTTGGTTTCCGATAAGATTGTTAAAGAAGATATTCTGACCTCAATTCATATTGAGGAATATGAAGCCGATATTGTGGATACCAAGCTTGGACCGGAGGAATTGACTCGTGACATTCCAAATGTTGCGGAAAGCGAACTTGCCAATTTGGCTGAGGATGGAATTGTGGTAGTGGGGGCTGAAGTCGGTCCAAACGATATTCTGGTAGGCAAGATTGCTCCCAAAGGAGAAACAGAACTTACCTCAGAAGAAAGATTATTAAGGGCAATTTTTGGCGAAAAAGCAAGGGAGGTAAGAGACACATCGCTGCGTGTTCCACATGGAGAAAAAGGAATTGTGGTTAGCGTTTCGATTTTGGATAAAGATAGCGGAGACGAATTGGGTCCGGGCGTAATTAAAAAAGTTGTTGTTAAAGTAGCTCAAACTAGAAAGTTGACTGTCGGAGATAAAGTTGCGGGCCGCCATGGTAATAAGGGAGTCGTGGCTAAGATTATGCCATCAGCGGATATGCCTTATCTTCCGGATGGAACACCAGTTGATATCATTATTTCTCCGCTTTCGGTTTTGGCTCGTATGAATTTGGGACAGCTTCTCGAATGCCATTTGGGTTGGGCGTTATCCAAAAAAAGCGAAAAAGGAGCGCTCCCCGTATTTGACAGAGTAAGCGAAGACTTGATTTTTAAGGAATTGCAAAGTGCGAACCTTCCGATTTCCGGAAAAATCAAATTAAGAGACGGCCGGACAGGGGAAGAATTTAAAGAAGAAACAGTAGTTGGAATCGCTTACATTATGAAACTTATCCATATGGTTGAGGATAAAACTCATGCAAGAAGTACCGGTCCTTATTCTCTTGTTACCCAGCAGCCGCTTGGAGGGAAAGCTCAAATGGGAGGGCAGCGTCTTGGGGAAATGGAAGTTTGGGCGCTTGAAGCTCATCGTGCAGCCTACACTCTTCAGGAGATGTTAACTATTAAATCAGACGATATTGTTGGCCGTGCCAAAGCTTTTGAAGCAATTGTCAAAGGAACAGATATTCCTGAGGCGACCGTTCCCGAATCATTTAAGGTTTTGGTTAGAGAGCTTAACTCTCTATGCCTTTCGATTGAGCCTAAGGGTACTATAGTTCTTCCTGAGACAGAGACTGATACAACTGGCGGTGAGGAATTAGCCAAAGCTGCAGGATCTCAAATTGTTGCAACCAGTGAACTTCTTTCACCTGTGAGCCCGATGGAAATTGAAGAGGAGGTTAAAACTTTCTAAGGAAAAATATGAATTCAATACAAGACATAGATGATTTAAGAAAATTGGCGGATTTTACAAGCCTTGTTATTAGACTTGCGTCTTCGGAAGACATAAGAAGATGGTCAAGGGGTGAAGTCCTTAAGCCTGAAACTATTAATTACAGGACCTTAAAACCCGAAAAAGACGGGCTTTTTGATGAAAGGATTTTCGGACCGACTAAAGATTGGGAATGCTACTGCGGCAAATACAAAAGGATCAGATATAAAGGAGTTGTCTGCGACAAATGCGGAGTTGAAGTAACCCAGTCAAGAGTCAGGCGTGAAAGGATGGGGCATATTAGCTTGGCAACTCCCGTTGCTCATGTTTGGTTTTTTAAAGGAGCTCCATCAAGGCTGTCGCTTCTTTTGGGTGTAGCACCCCGGGCAATCGAACAGGTTATTTATTTTGCCAGATACTTGGTTGTTGATGTCAAAGAGGAAGAAAGGAAGGAGGCAATTAAGATTCTGGAAAAGGCAAGAGAGGTGCGGGAAAAGGAGATCGCAGAAACTTTCAGGGAAGCTAAGGGGAATCTTGCCAAAGAAGCGGTGAAAGAAAAAGAGAAGGTTGAGTCCAAGATCAAGGATAAAGAACAGCTTTCACTTGCAGTAAGCGAAGTTGAGTTGGAACTAAGAAAGAAGGAAACCTCGCTTTCTGAGGAGGAAGGAAAGACTATGGAAAAGACAGGACAGCTTTTTGAGAACCTTGTTTCTTTAGCCAAGGGTGTTAAGCCTTTGACAATTCTTAGCGAGGATGAATATGAAGAGTTAATGGATCATGAGGCGGGAGATTTCTTGACAGTTAAGATGGGTGCGGATGCGGTTCTTCTGGCAATTGACAAGGTTAATCTTGATGAAACATCGGCTCAGTTGGCAAAGGATCTTGAAGATTCAAAAGTTGGCAGCTCGAAATATATTAAAGTTTCAAAAAGATTAAAACTTATTAATGGCTTAAGAAGGGCAAAAATTAATCCTTCTTCGATGATTCTGAGGGTTCTTCCCGTCCTTCCTCCTGACTTAAGGCCAATGGTTCAGCTTTCGGGCGGACGTTTTGCCACATCCGACCTTAACGATCTTTATAGAAGAGTCATAAATAGGAATAATCGTCTTAAGCATCTTATCGGATTAGGAGCACCCGAAATAATTTTACGAAACGAAAAAAGGATGCTTCAGGAAGCTGTGGATTCCTTAATAGACGCTTCTCAAAGGAAAGCCACTCGCAAGGGTCGTGGCAAGCAACCGTTAAGGAGCCTTTCTGATATGCTTCGGGGAAAGCAGGGAAGATTTAGACAAAATCTTCTGGGTAAAAGGGTAGATTATTCTGGACGTTCAGTAATAGTTGTGGGACCAGAGTTAAAACTTACCCAATGCGGTTTGCCTAAAGAAATGGCTCTTGAGATGTTTAAGCCATTTGTTTTAAAGGAAATGATAGTTCGCGGAATTGCCCCCAACGTTAAGAGTGCTAAAAATATGCTGGATAGAAGACCTCCCGAGGTTTTTGATATTTTGGAAGAAATTATTAAGGATCATCCTGTTTTGCTTAATCGTGCTCCTACACTTCACAAACTTTCAATTCAGGCATTTTATCCGGTACTTATTGAAGGTAATGCAATCCGGCTTCACCCGGCAGTCTGCTCCGGGTTCAACGCGGATTTTGATGGAGACCAAATGGCTGTTCATGTTCCTCTATCAAAAAGAGCGATTGAAGAAGCAAGAACCTTAATGTTGCCTACATCAAACTTGCTTAAGCCGTCCGACGGTTCTCCTGCCACAACTCCGGCCTCGAAGGAAATGGCGCTGGGGATTTACTTTTTAACAAGTATCAACGCAAAGATTAAAGTTTCCAATTCTCTCTTTGGAGACAGAAACGAAGCAATATTTGCTTATCAATCGGGGAAAATCGAACTTAAACAACTAATCACGGTTAAGACTGAAAACGGATTCATTGATACAACCTGCGGCAGAATTCTTTTTAATGAAGCCCTTCCCCAAGGGTCGGATTTTGTAAATGAGGCGGTAACCTCAGTTGTTATTAAGCAGCTTCTAACCAAGGCCTTCAATACTTACACAGGCGAGGAAGTGGCCGTGATGATTGATGCCATTAAAGATTTGGGATTTTGGGGAGGTACTATTTCCGGTCTTTCGTTTGGTATTCCCGATGCAAAGGTACTGCCTGAGAAGGCAACCATGCTTAACGAGGCAGAAAAAGAGGTATCTAAGATTGAAGAAAATTTTGCCCAGGGGTTAATTACGGGGGAGGAAAAAAGGAGATTAACTCAGGAAGTTTGGATAAATGTTTCCGAAGATTTGGTTGACAAAACTTGGGATGCCTTGGATGAGGATAATCCTATTAAAATTATTATTAACGCCAAAGTAGGAAGAACTTCAAAAGATCAGGTTAAGCAGCTGGCTGCGATGAGGGGTCTGATAGTTGATCCGGTTGGAAAGATCGTTGAACTTCCGATTAAATCCAACTTCAGGGAAGGTCTTTCTGAATTTGAGTATGTCACATCTTCAAGGGGTTCGAGGAAGGGTTTAACCGATACCGCCATTAAAACTGCCGATGCGGGGTACTTAACCAGAAGACTTGTTGATGTTGCCCATGATGTTATTGTTAGAGATGAAGATTGCGGAACCAAAGAGAAATATATTGTCAGAAGAAACCCCAGGGCAAATGTATTCTTTAACAGGATTTTGGGAAGGTATTTGGCTGAGGACGTTGTTGATGTTAAGTGTAAGACTGTCTATAAAAAGGGAGAGTTAATAGATGAGACAAAAGCAAAAGAGGTTGAAGCCAATGCGAACGTTTCCGAAGTTTCCGTAAGATCTCCTTTAACCTGCGGTTTGAGGCATGGAATTTGTGTTAAGTGCTACGGCTGGGATTTTTCAAATAAGAAAGTTGTTGCCAGGGGGACACCTGTTGGAGTAATTGCGGCAGAGTCAATCGGAGAGCCGGGAACCCAACTTACTTTAAGAACTAAGCACACAGGAGGAGTTGTTGGGGTTGATGTTACTCAAGGGCTACCCCGCGTTGAGGAGCTATTTGAGGCAAGAACTCCTAAAATTCTTTCGCCGCTTACCGAAATTTCCGGGAAGGTAAAGGTGAGTGAAACAAACGAGGGCTGGAAAGTAGTTGTTAATTCCAAAGAAGCAAAACTTAAAGACGAAAGGCAGTATTTGATTCCAAAGAGCATAAAGCTGGCAATTAAAGATGGAGACTTTATAGAAGCAGGTTCCCCCCTAGCCACGGGAAGTTTGGATATCAAAGAGATACTTTTGATTAAAGGTTTACTTACCGCTCAGGAATATATCGTCAGCGAAATCCAGAAAGTTTACGAATCTCAGGGAATTCCAATAAACGACAAGCATTTTGAAGTTATCGTCAGAAAGATGAGCGATGATGTTAAAATTGCTACTTCCGGAGATACCGCTTTTTTGCCGGGGGAAATAATTAATAAAGCAGGTTTCGAAGAGGAAAACGAGAAAATATTGGCTGCAGGCGGGGAGCCGGCTTCAGCCCAGCAAGTAATCTTAGGTATAACCAAAAGGGCCTTATTTGTCGAAAGCTGGCTTTCTGCGGCCTCTTTCGAACAAACTACGGATATTCTGACAGAAGCTTCTCTTCTTGGAAAAGAAGACAGGCTTCTTGGACTTAAAGAAAATGTCATAATAGGAAGGTTAGTTCCGGTACTTCCGGAAAGGTTTATATAAAAATTATGCCGACAGTATCACAACTTGTAAGACACGGAAGAAAAAAGATTACCAAAAAGACAAAAACAACGTCTTTAAGGCGCTGGTTTAATGCCAGGGAAAGAAAATTTTCTGAGAGTTCATCTCCTTTTAAAAGAGGGGTGGTTCTTTCCGTAAGGACAATGACTCCCAAAAAGCCAAATTCAGCCTTAAGGAAAGTTGCCAGAGTCAGATTTTCCAATAAGCAGGAGGTAACTGCATATATTCCCGGAGAAGGTCATGAACTTGCAGAGCATTCGATAGTTTTGGTCAGGGGCGGACGCGTGAAGGATCTTCCGGGAGTAAAATACCATATAGTCAGAGGAAAGTATGATACAACCGGAGTTGTAGGACGCCAAAGTGGAAGAAGCAGGTATGGAGCAAAGAAAGGAGGGGGACCAAAAACTGCAAGTGTCCCCGCGGAGCCGAACCATGTCTAGAAAAGGACCGGCAAGAATAAGAGAAGTAGAGATAGATCCTATTTACAATAGTGGGGTTGTTACAAAGCTAATAAATAGGAGTATGAAGGATGGCAAAAAATCAGTTGCCGAAAAAGAAATCTACAGAGCTTTTGAAATAATTAAAGAAAAAACAAATCAGGATCCGTTAAACGTATTCAACCAAGCAATGGATAATGTCAGACCGACGATGGAAGTAAGACCAAGACGTGTCGGCGGAGCAGCCTATCAAGTTCCCATGCCTGTAAGAGGACCAAGAAAGGAATCTTTGGCAATTAGATGGATAATAATTGCCGCAAATTCAAAATCAAACTCAGAATTTCATACCTATGCAGAAAAACTGGCTGCAGAAATTATGGATTGTGCCAAAGGTGAAGGCCTTGCGGTCAAGAGAAGAACCGATATGGAAAGGGTAGCCGAAAGTAATAGGGCTTTTTCTCATTTCAATTGGTAGGTCGCTCAATTCTTCTTTCGAAATAAACCCTTGTCGGACAGATGCAAACTTTTTTAAATGTATTCACTCCATAAATTAAATTAAAATCAGTTAAAGTCAACCCGGCGGGTTGACTTGTGCTGCGATTTTCAGGTAGACAAATTACGAACTTGCCCGAGGCTTCCTTGGCAGATTCTGTCAAAAAGCGAATTTTTGTTTAGATTATCTAATATCAAAATCATACCTATCGGGAGACAAGCCGCAAATAGGACATTTTTCTGGAAAGGCTGTTGCTGCCTCTGGGCCAGCGCGGTTGTCGGCGGGGTGTGAAACACGTAATAGCTTCGTTTTTCCCTTAAAGGGACATACTGCCCTCCCTTTGGCTATTTCTTGTTCTATGTCAAGAGCCCTAAGACCTAAAACTCGACCCCTTCGACATCGAAAATAGACTTGAACTTCCCAGGGTTTATCACTTTCTGCCATGGCCGCGATTGTAGCATTCCTAATTGATTTAATCCATCGAGATTGCTAAAATCACTTTTACTCTGTGAGGGGTTTTATTTTAAGTCTTGTTTAAACTAGTGCCTAGTATCTAGTTGCTAGTATCTGTTTTAAATATGGCGGGGGAAGTACAAAAGAAAAAGAGTGCAATGGTAATGACGGTTACAAAAGACCGTGGTGTCCCATTGGACAAAATTAGAAATATGGGAATTATTGCTCATATTGATGCCGGAAAAACAACAACTACTGAAAGAATTCTTTTTGAAACAGGAAGAACTTACAGAATAGGATCAGTTGATGAAGGAACTACGGTTACCGACTGGATGGCTCAAGAAAGAGAAAGAGGAATTACTATAGTTTCTGCTGCAATTACAACGTTTTGGGATTTGAAAAGCGAATCTTCAGTTGAAAATGGGCGCTACAGAATAAACATCATTGATACCCCCGGTCATATTGATTTTACAGCCGAAGTCGAAAGATCCTTAAGAGTTTTGGATGGAGCCTTAATGGTTTTTGATGGAAGAACGGGAGTTGAGTCTCAATCCGAAACAGTCTGGCATCAGGCCGATAAATATAAAGTTCCCAGAATTTGTGTTTTGAATAAATTAAACCTCATTGGTGCTGATTTTGAAGCCAGTCTTAAATCAATCAAAGAAAGGCTTGGAGCGAATGCGGCTCCGATTGTAATTCCAATTGGCCTTGAACACGCACATAGAGGTGTGGTTGACCTTGTTTCCATGAAGGCTTTGACCTATAAGGCAATTGAGGATAACAAATTAACTGAAGAGGAAATTCCGGCCGATCTTCTCGAATCTGCTAAGAAATACCGAGCTGAACTTATTGAAATAGTTTCAGAATTTGATGACGAAGCTTTAAACAAATTCCTTGAGGGTCAGGAACCCGACGAAACTCTTCTTAAAAGGGCAATTAGAAAAGGAGTTATTGCCGGTAAATTTTTCCCTATCTTTGGTGGAGACAATCGTACAGCCGAGGTTCAGCTAATACTTGACGGAGTTATTGAATATCTTCCTTCCCCCTTGGACCTTCCTCCGGTGGAAGGGGTAAATCCCAAAACAGGAGAAAAAGAGGTTAGACAGAGAAAAGTTGAGGATCATTTTTCAGCTGTTGCCTTTAAGGTTATGACCGATCCCCATGTAGGACGTTTGATTTATCTTAGAATCTATTCCGGAAAGCTGTCTTCAGGTCAAGTTATATATAATGCCACTAAACAGACGTCAGAAAGAATCGGTAGACTTGTTCTTCTTCATGCCAATCAAAGAGAGCTGATTGAAGATGCGTTTGCCGGGGAAATTGTGGCAGCGGTTGGGCTTAAAGAAACCACAACGGGACATACCCTTTGTGATCAGGGATATCCTATTTTACTTGAATCAATAACTTTTCCGGATCCCGTTATATCTTTAGCTATTGAACCTGCAACCAAGAGTGATCAGGAAAAAATGGGACTTGCCTTAAATAAACTTTCCGATGAAGACCCGACCTTTAGAATCAAATCAAATGCAGAAACTGGACAGACTATTATTTCAGGAATGGGAGAACTGCAGCTTGAAGTCTTGGTTGACAGAATGAAGAGGGAATTTAGCGTTGTTGCAACAACCGGCGCCCCGCAGGTTGCCTACAAAGAAACAATCAGAAAAATTGCGGAAGGAGAAGGAAAGTATATCAGGCAAACAGGAGGCCATGGACAATACGGCCACTGCCTTCTTAGAATTGAGCCTCTTGGGAGGGGCGAAGGATTTAAATTTGTAAGTGAAATTAAAGGAGGAGCAATTCCCCAGGAGTTTATTTCACCTATTGAAAAAGGTGTCAAAGAAAAACTGGAAAATGGAATTATGGCGGGATATCCAATGGTTGATCTTAAAGTAGCTGTTTTTGATGGAAGCTTCCATGAAGTTGATTCTTCTGAAATGGCCTTTAAGATAGCAGGAAGCTTGGCAGTAGAAGAAGCTGCCAGGAAAGCAGATATGTGTCTACTTGAACCTATTATGAAGGTAGAAGTTTCAACACCCGATGAATTTATGGGGGATGTTATTGGAGATATTTCCAGCAAACGTGCGCAAATTCAGGGAACAGAACAAAGGGGAATGATGACCGTAATCTTAGCTCAGGTTCCTCTTGCAGAACTTTCGGGTTACGCAACCAAGTTAAGATCAATTTCTCAAGGAAGGGCTTCGTACTACATGGAACCATCCCACTATGAAGAAGTTCCCAGAAACATTGCCGAAGGGATTGTCGCCAAAGCAGGCAAGGTTGAGATGGCAAGAGGAAACGGGTAACCTCAAAGCTTGACAAGATATATATAGTATATATACTCTATATATATGACAAGTACGATTATCGTTAAAGCTGATTCAAAATTGAAGGCTCAGGCTCAAAAAACAGCGGCGGATTTGGGTTTGACGTTAACGGCAGTGGTCAATAGTTACCTTCAAGATTTTGTTCAAAAAAAATCCATTTCTTTTGGGGAGAAAAAGAATTTTAGAACCCCTTATGGGATTTTCAAGGATTCAAAGATTACAGACAAAGATATTGATGAAGTTACCTCAAGTTGGGATAAAATAGTAAATGAGCTTGCCTAAATATTGTTTCGATACACACCCCTTGGTTTGGTATTACAGAGAAAGTAAAACCCTTTCTGAAAAGGCCAAATTAATTTTAGATGAAGCCTTTAGTGGAGACCTGGTTGCATTTGTTCCGTCGATTGTCCTTCTTGAAGCATTTCATATAAGCTTAAAAGACAGCAAATTTGTGTTTTCCGAGTTTGTTGGTTTTTTGAAAAAGGCGGAGTTTATTATTATTCCCTTAGAAGAGGAAGTACTGAAAACTTGCTTTGGGTTACCTAAGGAGATAAATATTCATGATCGAATAGTCATTGCAACAGCAAAAATATCCGGTTCTAGATTAGTTACAAAAGACAGGGCTTTAAGATCATTGTTTCCTCTGGAAACAATCTGGTAATTTGGGTGTTGACAGGCTTATTTAGCCTTGGATATAATACTTCTATCTAAGGGTAAAAAGCCCTTGTTATTTTGTAGAGGAAGTTATAAAATACAAACTCATGGCAGGAGAAGCAAAACAAAAATACGAGAGAACAAAACCGCACGTCAATGTCGGTACCATTGGTCATGTTGATCATGGTAAAACAACCTTAACTTCAGCAATTACCACAGTTTTAGCAAAACAGCCGGGGAATAACACAAAAGCATATAAGTTTGAGGATATTGATAGTGCTCCGGAAGAGAAAGAAAGAGGAGTCACAATCAATATCTCTCATATTGAGTACGAAACAGCAAAAAGACACTACGCCCACATTGATGCTCCGGGACACGCCGATTACATCAAAAACATGATTACAGGAGCAGCTCAGATGGATGGAGCAATCCTTGTTATTTCAGCTGCCGATGGACCAATGCCTCAAACAAGAGAACATGTAATTTTAGCCCGTCAGGTTAATGTTCCTGCAATTGTAGTTTTTCTTAACAAATGCGATACGGTTGATGACAAAGAAATAATTGATTTGGTTGAAGCTGATGTCAGAGAGCTTCTAAAGAAATACGAGTATCCCGGAGATGAAGTTCCGGTAATTAGAGGTTCGGCTCTTAAGGCTCTTCAGGGGGATGCCGAAGCAGAAAAGAAAATAATGGAGCTTATGGATGCGGTTGATACCTATATTCCTGAACCAAAAAGAGATGTTGATAAACCATTCTTAATGCCAATTGAAGATATTTTTGCAATTAAAGGCAGGGGAACGGTTGTTACGGGAAGAGTTGAAAGAGGAAAACTTACAATTAACGAGGATGTTGAAATTGTAGGGCTTAGAGAAACCAAGAAATCGGTTGTAACCGGCCTTGAAATGTTCAGAAAGACTCTTGACGAGACTCAGGCGGGAGATAATGTCGGAGTTTTGTTAAGAGGAATTGAAAAAGATGATGTAGAAAGAGGTCAAGTTCTTGCCAAACCCGGCACAATTACACCCCATACCAAGTTTGAAGCAGAAGTTTATATCCTATCTAAAGAAGAAGGCGGACGACATACACCGTTCTTTACAGGTTATAAGCCTCAGTTCTACGTAAAGACATCAGATATTACGGGAGTGGTTACACTTCCGACAGGAATTGAGATGGTTATGCCCGGAGACTCAGCAAAGATGACGGTTGAGCTTATTCAACCCGTTGCTATGGAGGAAGGATTTAGATTTGCTATTCGTGAAGGTGGCAGCACGGTCGGTGCCGGAGCTATCACCAAGATTCTTGCATAAATTTTGCACCTTTAATTGGACTTATATGCCGACGGGACGTCTAAGAGTCAAGCTTAAGAGCTACGACCATAGGGTCATAGACGAAGCAGCCGCAAAGATAATCGAAGCGGCTCTTGCAACCAGTGCTAAAGTAGTAGGCCCGATTCCTCTTCCCACCAAAAGATCCTTAATGGCAGTTAAAGAGTCTCCTTTTACCGACAAAAACGCTCAGGAACATTACGAAATTTTGGTTCACAAAAGACTGATTGATATTCTGGATCCATCTTCCCGTACTATTGATTCCCTTTCCAACCTCGACCTTCCGGCAGGTGTTTCTATTGAAATTAAGATGTAAGTCTGATACAATCCCCGTATCGTGGTGGGAGTGATTGAAAAGATGATCACTTGAAGTTTCCAGAGATGAGGAAGTGCCACTGATCGGCGCCTCTTCTGGCGCCTTTTTGGTTGCTTTGCAACCAACCCTCCAGCGAACGCAATTCGAGCCGTGAACGAATAGTTCAATTAAGGCGAGAAATAAGTTGCGGAGGGTTTAGTAGTAAGAATTATGATTAAGACAATTTTAGGATCTAAAGGAAAAATGGGTCAAACCTATATTTCGGGAACCAGAGTTCCTGTAACTTGTATTTCCATAAATCCTTCAGTTGTAACCCAAGTAAAAACTTCCGAAAAAGACGGCTATTGGGGCATTCAGCTTGGATTTGGAAACCGCAGGATTAAGTTAACCTCTAAACCTCTTCAGGGACACCTTAAGAAAATTACAAATGACAAATTACAAATGACAAATTTACCGAAATATCTAAAAGAAGTCAGACTAAAAGAAAAAACAGAACTGAATGTCGGAGATAGTCTTAAAGCTTCCGACATTTTTGGTGTGGGAGATAAAATTGCGGTTACAGGAGTATCTAAAGGAAAAGGTTTTGCCGGAGTCGTTAAAAGATGGCATTTTGCCGGTGGTCCTAAAACTCATGGACAAAGCGATCGCCAGAGATCTCCCGGTTCAATAGGCCAAACTACCACTCCAGGCAGAGTTTATAAAGGAAAACATATGGCAGGTAGAATGGGTGGTGGTAGGGTCACTATTAAAAATCTTCATGTGATTTCAATTGATCCTGAAAAAAACGAGATGTTTATTTCGGGAGCTATCCCGGGGAAATTCGGGGATTTACTAAGAATTACCAAAATTTCAGAAGGGTCACTTAAAGGACTTGAGCATGAAGTTGTTGCCCAAGTTGTTGAAGGACCCTCCTCCGCTCCGGTGGACACCGGAGCTTCGGAAGGGCAAGGGAACTAAATGCTATGTTAAAAGCAAAAACGTATTCACTTAAAGGGATAAGGTTGGAAGATATTTCTTTGCCAAAAGAGTTTGGGGAGAAAGAGAATCTTTCTCTTTTAGCTCAGGCAGTCAGGGTCTATGAAGAAAGATCTCATATAGGCTTTGCCAAAACAAAGACAAGAACCGAAGTAAACAGAACAACCAAAAAGATTTATAAGCAAAAAGGAACCGGTGGAGCCAGGCACGGAGCAAGATCGGCTCCCATTTATGTCGGAGGAGGTACGGCCCATGGACCAAAACCGATAAGAAGGGTTTTAACCCTTCCTAAAAAGATGACAAGACTGGCTCTTTCTCAGGCCTTAACTAGGAAGCTATCTCAGAAACAGGTTTTTGTCATTAGTGGAATTGACAAACTTGCAAAAACAGGTGATGCCAGAGATTTCTTGAATAAAATTGCCAAAACAGAAGGAATTAAATCAAAGAAGTTCACATTCATCTTGAATGAGAAAAATATAGCTGTAAAAAGATATCTTAAAAACCTTGAAGGCATAAAGATTGATATTTATAGGGACTTAAATGTTTTTAATGTTCTTTTCGGAGGAACCTTGATTTTCGACAGCACAATATTCGAAGTTGGTAAAAAAGAAAGGAGCAGCTCAAAGAAAAACTTGTCCTGAGCGAAGTCGAAGGATGAAAGTAACACCTATATTAACCGAAAAAAGCTTGAATGTGGCCAAAGAAGGTAAGTATACCTTTGTCGTTGATGTGGGACTTAATAAGTTGGAAATCGCCAAACTGATTAATTCCATATATGCCGTTCATGTCAAATCGGTAAGAACGCTAAATTATAAAGCCGGCGAGAAAAGAAATGTTAGAGGCAGGAAAGTGAACATCAAGGCTTTCAAGAAAGCCGTTGTTACTTTAGGAAAAGATGAAAAGATTGATGCCTTTGAAGTAAAGAAAGGGAAATCTAAATGAATAAGATAAAGTGGCTGCTATCCAAAAAGTCGGGCAGAAATAATAGCGGGAAACTAACCGTCAGACATCAGGGTGGAAGGTCAAAGAGGTATTTTAGGGAAATTGACCTTAAAAGGTCAAAGAAAGATATTTGGGGCAAGGTTGAAGCCATCGAGTACGATCCGAATAGAAGCGCAGAAATTGCGCTTATTTTATACGAAGACGGGGAAAGAAGTTATATTCTTGCCCCTTTGGGGCTGGAAGTAGGTCGTAAGATAATTTCCTCAGAGGTTGCTCCGATTGAGGTCGGCAACGCCATTCCTCTTGATAAAATTCCTATTGGAACTATTATTCACAATATCGAGATTAAGCCTGGAATGGGAGCAACTTTGGTAAAAAGTGCGGGGAGTGCTGCGGTTTTGCAGGGCAAAGAGGGCGGTTGGGTACTTGTAAAACTCCCATCAGGAGAAATTAGAAGATTTGAACCAAAAGCTTGGGCAACAATCGGACAGGTAGGCAGAATTGAAGCAAAGATTGAAAGATTGGGAAAGGCCGGAAGAAAAAGATGGGTGGGAATAAGGCCGAGAGTAAGAGGAGTTGCCATGCATCCCCATGCTCATCCGCACGGAGGAGGAGAAGGAAAAAGCTCTGTAGGACTAAAATATCCCAAGACTGTTTATGGCAGAATGGCTGTCGGAAAGACAAGAAATAAGAAAAAATATTCGAATAAATTAATAATTGAACATCGAAGGAAAGGACCACATAATTAAATATGTCAAGAAGTAGCAAAAAAGGACCGTATGTAGACGAAAGACTTGTTAAAAAAGTCCGGGCTGGCCAGGGCTCTAAAGAGAGCCCTATAAAGACTTGGTCTCGGGCCTGTCAGATTTCGCCTGATTTTGTAGGCAAATACTTCCAGGTTCATAACGGCAGGATTTTTATAGATGTTTTTGCAACCGAAGACATGGTGGGACATAGGCTTGGAGAATTTTCTCCGACAAGAACATTCAGGGGACATGGAGAAATTGTCAAGCGTACGATGGAGAAGACATAAGCGGAGCTTGCTGCTTCGCAGTAAAAATATGGATATTAAAGCTGAACAAAAATATTTATTAATCTCGCCCAAAAAAGTAAGGGTTGTTGTAGAAATGATTAAAAGACTAAGGCCGTCTTATGCTGTCGAAAACTTGAGTTTAATCGGGAAGGCTGCAGCAGAGCCTTTACGAAAGGTAATCCTTTCGGCAATTGCCAATGCGAAAGTTAAGGGGATAAGTGAAGATGCGCTTTCCTTTAAAGAAATTCAGGTCGGTGAAGGACCAAGACTTAAAAGGGGACAGCCTGTATCCAGAGGACAGTGGCATCCTGTCAAAAAAAGAATGAGCCATATTAAGGTTATTTTAGAAACTAAGGAAGTTGAAAAGAAAGGAGGAGACCCCACTTCGCGGAACGCTTCGCGGGGTGACATAGCTCATGTCACAAAAAATTAATCCGGTAGGTATTAGAACGGGGACATTTTTGCCTTGGAAGTCGCGCTGGTTTTCCAGCAACGCCAATTTTAGTAAGTACTTAATTGAGGATGTAGTAATTAGGCGGGCTCTTTTAGGCAGACTTAAGCTCTCCGGAATTACGGAAGTTGAAATAGAAAGACTGCCCAAAAGCATGGTTATTGCAGTTACCGTTTCAAGACCGGGAATTGTCATAGGTAGGGGTGGAAGCGGGATAGAAGAAATTAAGAAATTTATAGTTGATATAATTTCAAAAGTAAGAGGAAAGAAGCTGTCGGATATTAAGATTGATTTTAAGGTTAATGAAATTAAAAATCCCGAAATTTCGGCAAAACTGGTTGCAGAAAGAGTTGCTGCCGATTTAGAAAAAAGAATGCCTCAAAGAAGAGTTGTCACCCGTGCCATGGAAAGGGTTATGGCCTCAGGCGCTAAGGGAGTAAAAATTGTACTGGGGGGAAGAATTCAGGGAGCGGAAATTTCAAGGGTAGAAAAATATCATATGGGGTCCGTTCCAAGCCAGACCCTGCGAGCATTAATTGATTATGCTCAAGTTCCGGCTCTATTAAAAAGAGGATATGTCGGAGTAAAAGTCTGGGTACATAAAAAGGAGGAAGAATAATATGGCAATGCAGCCTAAAAGAAGAAAGTACATAAAAGATTTTAGGGGAAAGATGAGGGGTGTTTCATCCCGCGGTGCGGAACTTTCTTTTGGTGAATTTGGTCTTAAAGCCCAGGAGGTTGCTTGGGTTACCGGCCAGCAGATAGAGGCGGCCCGCCGTGCAATTACCCACGAATTAAGAAAAGGCGGAAGGGTTTGGATAAGAATTTTTCCAGATAAGCCGGTAAGTGCAAAACCCGCAGGAAAGCGTATGGGTGGAGGAAAAGGAGACATTGCAAAATATGTCGTAACGGTAAGGCCGGGAAGAATCCTTTTTGAGGTTGCGGGAGCGACCGAAGAAATTGTAAAATTGGCGTTTGCCAGAGCGGCAGCTAAACTACCTATTAAGACCAAGTTTATAACAGCATTCAAGAACACTCCGCAAGGAATTGCGGAGACGAATTGAACGCTGATATGTCATCTTCATTTGGAAGATGTCATTAAGAAAGAAGTCTAAATAAGCGAAGCTTGAAATGATTACATTATGAAGAAAAACGATTTTAAAAATATTAAGACAAAGAAGGTTGAAGACTTAAAGAAGATGGTTTCTGAAAAGAAGCTTGAACTTATAAAGTTATTGTCTAATAAGGCTTCCAAGGCAGACAAGAATCTCAAAAAAGGGAGGAATTTAAAAAAAGAAATTGCCCAGATTTCAACATTAGTGAGGGAGTCGGGATTATGAAAATATTTACAGGAAAAGTAATTGCTAAAAAGATGCAAGATACTGCCACTGTCGAAGTGGAAAGAACCGTCATACATCCTCTTTACCAAAAGAGGTATAAGAAGGCTAAAAAATATCAGGTTCATGATGATTTTGACGTCAAGGTTGGGGATATTGTTAAATTTGCGGCCTGTAAACCGGTGAGCAAATTGAAAAAGTGGAAAATAGTAAAAGAAAAAGAAAGGATTAAAAAATGATTCAATTAAAGACAATGCTAAATCCTGCCGATAATTCAGGCGCCAAAAGGCTTATGGTTATTGGTATTTCAACCAAGATAGGTAAAATTGCGACCTTAGGAGACGTGGTTTTGTGTGTTGTAAAAGGCGCCGATTCGGCGGGAGTTGTAGCAAACCATGAAAAAGTAAGGGTTTTAATGGTCAGAACCAAGAAAGAAGTTGGCAGAACCGACGGGAGTTACCTTAGGTTTGATGACAATGCCGGAGTTGTAATTGACAAACAGGGACTTCCCCGCGGAACCAGAATTTTAGGTCCTATTGCCAGAGAAGTTAAAGAGGCTGGATACAATAAAATAGCATCCTTAGCAAGGGAGGTAGTGTGAAATTTAGAATTGGAGATAATGTAAAGATAACTGCCGGAAAAGACAAAGGCAGGGATGGAAAAATTGAAAAGATTTTTCCTAAGACTTTTAAAGTCTTGGTTCCCGGAGTTAATCTTTACAAAAAACATGTTAAAGGTTTTCAGGGTCAAAAAGGAGGAATATATGATATTCCAAGACCGTTGGGTCTTGGAAAGATTGCTTTAATTTGTCCAAAGTGTAAAAAGGTAACAAGGATTGGTTTTTCAACAAAAGGGGAGAAAAAAGCAAGAATTTGTAAAAAGTGTAACAAAGAAATAGATATTAAGTAACCTAGGTGACTTAAGTAACTTATGAACAGATTGCAGGAAAAATACGAAAAAGAGACGGTTAAAACCCTTGTTTCGGAATTTGGCATTAAAAATAAAATGGCAGTACCAAAGCTTAATAAGGTCGTGCTTAATATCGGAATAGGAAGCGTTGCCAAAAATAAAGAACTGGTTGAAACATTAAAGAAAGATTTGGCTGCTATTTCCGGCCAAAAGCCGGCGGTCAAAGTTGCCAAGGTTTCAATTGCCAGTTTCGGATTAAGAAGGGGAATGCCTGTTGGAATTGCAGTAACTTTAAGAAGGGAAATGATGTACACATTTTTGGACAGGCTTTTTTCAATAGTTCTTCCCCGTTTAAGAGATTTTAGGGGAGTATCAAGAAAAAGTTTCGATAAAAGCGGAAACTATACTTTGGGAGTTACCGAGCATACAGTTTTTCCTGAGGCAGATATCACAAAAGGAACCCCTCACGGACTTGAGGTTACAATTGTAACAAATAGTGATCAAAAAGAAGTTTCAGCAAGACTTTTGGAGCTTTTAGGTATGCCTTTTGAGAAAGGAGAGGTTAAATGAGTACTGTAGCTAAAGAAAAAAGAGAAGATAGTAAATTAAAGTATGAAGGCCGCTACCATAACAGATGTAAACTTTGTGGTAGAGGCAGAGGTTATATGAGAAAATTTGGTGTTTGCAGATTATGTTTTAGAGAACTTGCCCTAAAGGGTGAAATCCCCGGGGTTAGAAAGGCTAGCTGGTAATATGTCAGAAACTAATTATCCGGTTGGAGATTTCCTAATTAGAATCAAAAACGCGGCACAGGCAAAAAACCGCGAAGTTAAAGATTCTGCCACAAAAAAGAAAGTTGCTATTGCCAAAGCACTGGAAGCGGCAGGGTTTATTGAGGAAGTTAAATCAAAAGGTGGCGTATTAAGTCTAAGCTTGACATTTAGCCACAAAAGCCCGGTTTTAATGGACATTAAGCTTGTCTCAAAACCCGGGAAAAGAGTTTATTTCAAACTTTCCAATATTGAGGCAAAAAGAGGGCCGTCAATATATCTTATCAGTACACCCAGAGGAATACTGACCACTAAAGAAGTTAAGAAAGTTGGATTAGGTGGAGAAATTATTGCAGAAATTTGGTAACAGATCCTGAACTTGTTTCAGGATATATAAATATGAGCAAAATTGGAAAACAACTGATTAAATTGCCAGAAGGGGTAATTGCCAAAATAACGGGAGATGTTGTTGTGGTTTCAGGCCCCAAAGGCAGTCTTGAAAGAAAATTGCCTCATGGATTTTCGATTGAGGAAAAAGAGGGTTCTCTAATTGTAAAACCCCAAAACAATACTTTTTCTCTTTCACCCAATTTTGGTACAACAAGAGCGCTTTTAGCCAATATGTCCATCGGAGTATCAACAGGTTGGAAGAAAGTACTGGAATTGGTTGGCGCAGGCTATAGAGCCGAAGTTGCAGGAAATAGTCTTACTCTTAGTGTTGGTTTCTCTCACCCCGTTAAATTTGAAGTTCCTCAGGGAATTTCCATTAAGGTAGAAAAAATGCTTTTGACAATCGAAGGAGCAGATAAAGAAATCGTGGGCCAGACAGCCGCTTTTATTAGAAATATTAGACCTCCGGAACCATATAAAGGAAAAGGTATAAAATATCAGGATGAAATAATTAGAAGGAAAGCGGGCAAGGCAGCCAAAACCGTCGGAGCACCGGTATGACATACAAAAAATCTGAACAAAGAAAATTAAGAGTAAGATCTAAGATTAAAAGGCTAAGCAGCCGTCCGAGACTTTCGGTTTTTAGGTCAAATAAGTTAATATACGCCCAGATTATTGATGATGCCAAAGGAGTTACCTTAGCCGCGGCCAAAGGAAAGGATTCAAATAAGGTTGGTGAGGAAATTGCCAAAAAATCTTTAGCCAAAAAGATAAAAAATGTCGTTTTTGATAAAGGGGAGTATAAATATCACGGAAGAGTAAAAGCTTTAGCCGAAGGGGCAAGAAAAGGAGGGCTTAATTTCTAAAATGGGAAGAAATTTTCAAAGCAACTATAGAGACCAGACTCCAAAAGAGTTTGAAGAAACGGTTGTTCAAATAAATAGGATTTCCAAAAAGACTAAAGGTGGAAACCAGGTTAGGTTTTCTGCTTTGGTTGTTGTCGGAGACAAAAAAGGCAGGGTCGGAGTCGGTCTTTCAAAGGCAACCGATGTCAGAAGTGCCATAAAAAAGTCAATTGATAAGGCAACCAGAAGCGTGGTCACAATCAGAATGGCAGGTTCAACCCTTCCCTATTCCGTCAGAGAAAAGTTTTCTGCGGCCAAAGTTTTGCTTAAGCCGGCTCCATCAGGAAGCGGAATTATCGCCGGAGGTCCTATGAGAGTAGTCCTTGAGGCGGCGGGGGTAAAAGATGCGGTCGGGAAAATTTTAGGAACAAATAACAAAATATCAAATGTTTATGCCACACTTAAAGCTCTTCAGACAATTTCTGATATAGCTGAAAGAAAGCTTGCCTCGCCGGCAGGCGGGGAGAATATAAATAAATGACAAATTTACCTAAAACAGTTGAGGGTAGGAAAAAAAGAGTAGGCCGTGGCTACGGATCGGGAAAAGGAGGGCACACCGTAGGACGCGGACAAAAAGGACAAAAATCAAGAACAAAGATAGGCGTTCTTTTTGAAGGAGTCAAAGTCAAAAAGTCCTTGCTTAAAAGACTTCCTTTTCAAAGAGGAAAAGGAAAGAATAAAGGCGGAAATAAACCGGTGATTGTGAATATGGGAGCTTTAAACATCCTTCCGGCAGGATCAAAAGTAAATATAGAAACTCTTATTAAATCAAAAATTGTGGATGAAAAAGACGCAAGAGCCTATGGAGTAAAGATCTTGGGCAACGGAAAATTGGAAAAGAAGTTGATAATCGAAGTTCCTGCTTCCAAATCCGTACTTAAAACTC
>Ga0210018_1000054_pt1 | contig 46474 bp, 56 predicted proteins | sample CryGeyCG2014_010_2_FD_183967 | JGI IMG/M metagenome (GOLD analysis project Ga0210018, IMG submission 183967) | Groundwater microbial communities from aquifer - Crystal Geyser CG09_land_8/20/14_0.10 (SPAdes) (version 2) | ecosystem: Environmental > Aquatic > Deep subsurface > Groundwater | place...
AGAGGTCTACAAGCTTCACAGAAATGTAATTCCAAACTATCCATTTTAAGATTATTTCAAATCAGAAATTTCGGAATTTCTATGATGTAGGAAATAGGTCAGCTAAACACGTACAAGTTTTTTTATATTTCTTATATCTTCTTTTATAAGTCTAACATTTCTGATCGATCTGTTTTCTAATTCATTACTAAGAAATTTTAAAGCTTCAACATTATAATCTACCCCAACAATCTCATTAGCAAGATTTGAGAACATAATTTCAAAATTTCCTGAGCCCGTACCCAAATCTAAAATTCTCATATTTTTGACATTAATTGAATTAGATATGCAAATTAATTTATTTCTGTGCCAATTAGATTTGATAAAAATACTATCGTTTAATGCTTTAAACTGATAGTTTCCTGGTATATTGAGTTTTTCTTCTACAATAATATCCTTTTTCATTTATTTCTTCCTCTTTTAAACTATTTTGTCTATAAACTATTTTATTGTTGATTATATAAAATACTTGATATGATACCCTTTGTTGAAGTCACTAATATCATAAAATGGTATTTTTTATTAGAAATATTAAGTTTTTTAACCTTTCCAATTTGTTTCTTCTTGTTTAAAAATCTAAAAGATAATGGGTACTCAATTTCAAAAACAATCGGCTTTGTTTTATTATCATTTATTGTTTTTACATTCACAACTTACTTAAAATTATCTTACAATAATTTGATTGTATATTTTTCTTTATTTTTCTTATCATTATTATCTTTTTTAATCTTTTTGTTACAAAAAAACAGAATTAAAATTAATAAAAATTTTTTGAAACACGCATTAAAGACCGAAATTATATACACGATTTTATTTCTATTTTTTATTTTCCTTAAAACTTTTGCTCCAGATGCAGATGGTGGGGAATCTGTAATGGATTTTGCGTTTGTAAATTCTATAAATCGTGGTGGTACCTCTTTTAATTATCCATGGTATGCGGGTGAAAAATTGGAAAATCTGTACTACTACTTTGGACATTTTTTGACGTCGATATTAATCAATCTATCTGGTGTTAGCCCAGGTATAGGGTATAATTTGGCTATGGTGACCTTCTTCTCTACATTCGCAATAAGTTGCTATGGTATTATCTTTAACCTCACGGGGAGCCAAAAATTTGGTATACTGGCAATTATATTTTTGGTTTTTATGGGGAACATGTACGGTCTTTTACATATTTTCAATAGTATTTTCCCTTCTGTTGACATACGGATGCCTAGCTATAAACCATCAGTTAATGGTGATCTGTTTCAAAAATTGACTTCAAAGGGAGACTCAGACTTATTCTGGTGGTCAACAAGAGTTATACCATGGACTATAACCGAGGTTCCTTGGTTTAGTTTTCTCTGGGGTGATTTACATGCCCATTACATTTCATATCAATTCATTGTCATGTTTCTTGCTATTTGTTTGAATTTCTTTCTTTCTGAAAAAATAAACCTCAAATTTTTTGGAAATACTTTATTTGAAAAAATTTCTAGTATATTTATAATAAGCCTATCTTTAGGGTTCTTGTTCCCAGAATTTATTTGGAATTACCCTATTTTTGCTGGTTTTACTGGACTTTTTTTAGTTTCATTGAATTTTCTAAATGCTAAAAAAATAAGATTCAGTAGATTCGTGGGAATTTTGATTACTATTTTTTTGATTTTAATGTTGAGTGCTGTTATATTTTTCCCATCTTTTCTAAAATTGCTAAAACCTAAAAGTGGAGGAAGCATAACTCCAGAATATCTTAAAACGAGTTCTTATCATTTTTTAGTTATCTTGTTTCTGCAATGGTTTTTAATACTTGGATTTCTTTTGAAAAAACTTCTAGAATTTAAGTTTTTTCAGAATAAAAATATTAAGAAAATTCTGATTCTGGATGTATTTCTGTATATATTTCTGATTTTTATTTTACTCCTTAGTTTCTTCAATAATTCAAGTAGATTTTTCAATTCAGATTTAACATTTAAATTAAACCTTAACTATCTGATTTTCGACTTTCAAATGTTATCTATATTATTACCTATAATACTGATATCTATTGTCCTTCTAGTTTCTAGAAAATTCACTAAGAGTGAATATTTTGTAGTATTGCTCATTCTGATGGGATCATTTGTTTTATTAGGTTCGGAAATATTTTCAATTCATGGTAGGTATGTATTTTTCTTTAAAATATTCCCAAGTGTATGGATAATGTGGGGCATCGCTTCTGTATATTCTTTTTACAACTTCAGATATAAACTCAATTTCAAGAATTTTGGAAATAGTGTTTTTACGATATTTATATTTTTAATTATATTTTTTTCATTTATTCCTTATATTACTATTGGGACTTGTAATGCAACAGATGAATTCAAGTATAGTTTTGGTAGGAATTATCTATCTATTGATGCTCTTTCTTTTATGAAACAAGTCCATAAATCCGATTACGATGCTATATATTGGATCAACCAAAACATTCGTGGAACTCCAATAATTCTTGAATATGTTGGTAACGAATATAGTTATTCATCGAGAGTTTCATCATTTACAGGTCTCCCAACATTGGTTGGTTGGAGATTCCATTCTTCACAGTTGACTGGCACGGACGTTTCAACAAGGGAAAATGATGTACATTTGATTTATAACACTATTTATAACATTCAATCTGTGGAATTGTTGAAAAAATATAATATATCTTATATCTTTGTAGGTGAGCTGGAAAACCAGAATTATCGATCCGAATCTCTCGAAAAATTCTCAAAACACCCAGAATATTATAATTTAGTATATAACCAGTCGAATGTGAAAATTTATGAGGTTAACTGATAAAATATAGGCAGTGAGAACATGTTTCAGGTTATTCCATTTATTATTTGGGTTTTAATTGTATATTTACTTGGTTTTTTAACATTTCCAATTTTGTTTAAAGTCTGCAAAAATCTTAAAGACAGGGGTTATTTCTTTTCTAAATCTATAGGTATTTTATTTTCGACTTATTTGACTTGGGTTATTGTAAGTTTAGGGATCTTAAGCTATTCATCTGCTCCTATAATTGTAGCAATTTTAATAATATCTTTAGTATCTTTATGGGTATTTTTCCGTACGAAAAGTGATATTTTAGATTTCTTTCAGATCAACAAAAAACTTATCTTATCAATAGAATTGTTATTTTTAGTATGCTTCTTAACATTCACAATAATACGATATTTTGATAATAGCATAGTAGACGCTGAAAAACCAGCAGATTTCATGATTTTAAATGGACTTTTGAGGTCTGAAAAGTTGCCTTTAAATGATCCTTGGCTTTCTGGAGAATCTTTTCAGTATTATTATTTTGGTCATATGATGATCTCAAATTTAACTAAAGTTTTGAATATGGATTCTGGGATAACTTATAACCTCTCAATTCCACTTTTCTTTTCTCTAGCTGTAATAAATGCATTTTCAATCCTATACAATATGACTAAAAGTGTAAAGTATGGCCTTTTATCATCAGTTTTTGTTGTTATTTTAGGCAACTTTAGAGGATTATTGCAGGTAATAAGCTCTGGAAAATTTATCCCATTAGATTATTGGCTTAGCGCACATTATATAACACCGGGAACGATAAATGAATTTCCTTACTTCAGTTTTCTCCATGCTGATATGCACCCACATATGATGGCAATACCTTTTGCTCTTGTTTCTATGGGGATTATTTTCAACATAATTAAATCTAGAGGAAAATTCTCTTTTTGGACAAAAGACGGTTTTTTAATGATTTTTATCTTGTCTTTATCAATCGGTTCAATATCTTTTATAAATACATGGGACTACCCAACTTATCTCGGCTTGGCCTTAATTGGGATTTTTATTCAACAATATATTCAAAATTCGAAAAAAATTGATTTCAAGTTAATTAAAAATATTTCATTGCTATCAGTTATTGTAATTTTTTTGAGTTACATTCTATTTTTACCTTTTCATTTAACCGTTAATCCTATTAGGTCTATAGGGATTACGTCACAAAAAACGACCACTTTACAATATTTGATAATCTATGGTTTATTCGTTTTCATATCATTTTTCAACATTTACTTTGATGCTAAAGAGAACAAGATATTTAATTTAAAATTTTCTAAAATTAAGCTTTCTATCTCGATTGATTTGATAATACTTTTAATGATTATTTTTGGAATTCTGAATTTACCGCTGATTATTTTTGGTTTTGTCTTTTTAATTTCCACTGTTTTAATATGGAGAAAGATTAACTTGAAAGAGAATAATCTAGAGAATATTTTTGCATTAATTTTATTTCTTGCCAGTTTAGGACTTTTAATATTAATAGAATTTTTCTTTGTTGATGATGCTTTTGTTGGGGATTTAGAACGTGTAAATACAGTTTTCAAAATAGGAATGCAAATATGGGTTTTAATTTCTTTATCTTCTGTTTATTTTTTATATTATATAAAAAAGAACTTTCTTGCTGATAAATTGATCCTAAATAAGATTTTTAATTTGATTCTTATTCTATTGATTTCATCATCGCTAGTTTATCCAATATTTGCGACTTATACAAAAACTAGGAATAATTATAATTTCTTCGGTAAAATTGCAACTTTAGAAGGTAGAAACTACTTGAATAACCAGGATTTTTGCGATTATGATGCTGTAAAATGGATCAATGAAAACATCAGAGGTACACCTGTTATTTTGGAGGCAAAAGGCCAGTCATTCCAATGGACTTCTTGTGTTTCTTTTAATACAGGGCTACCAACTTTAATAGGATGGGAAGGACATGAGCAACAATGGAGGCCAGATGAGTTAGATAAGATAGCACAGAGAGTAAAGGATATAGATATAATCTATAACAACACTGATATTGGATTGATCAGAAAATATGACATTTCTTATATTTATGTTGGTAAATTGGAAAAGGATAAATATTCTTTAGAAAGTTTAAATAAATTTAATAATCTCTTTAATTTAGTCTACAATACATCAAAAACAAAAATATACAAGGTAAATTAATATGAAGAGGGAAATAATTATTTTTATTATCATTTTCATTCTAGGTTTATCTCTAAGGTTTTATGATCTAGAGAGAAGACCTGTTCACTATGACGAAGGTGGAGGATACGCAATAGGAATTAGAGATCTAGCTAAAACAGGAAATTATCATTATAATCCTGATTTTCATGGGCCATTTCTTTTTTATATTGGAGCTTTAAGTTTTAAACTATTTGGTATGAGTGATTTTACCTTAAGGTTAATGCCAGCTCTTTTTGGTTCATTAATGATTTTGCTTTTATATAACATTAAGGATTATTTTAAAGGAAAGGGTTTTTTGGTGGCTTCTATATTGATTGCGATATCCACGTCTCTTGTTTATTATTCCAGATTTGGGCTTCATGATTCATATTATGTATTCTTTAATTTGGCAATAGTTTCATTTTTCTTTCTATACGAAAAAACTAAGAAGAATATACATTTTTACTTTTTTATTGCAAGCTTTGCTTTCTTATTTACAGCAAAAGAGAATGCATACATTTTCTTAGGAATATTTTCTGTTTTCATTTTTGTGGAGATCATTCATAGCTTAATGAAGAAGAAGATGATATTCAACAAGAAAATTAAATCTAAAACCAAATCAATTTTTGATTGGATAAATACAAACAAAAAAATGTTATTAATTTCATTTGTGATTTTTGTTTTTATATTTTCTCTGTTTTATACATCATTTTTCAAATATCCGAAAGACTTGTTAAAAGCACTTTTAACCCCATTATTGCACTGGATTGATAGAGGAGTTGAAAAAAGTGGTTTTTATAGGCCTTATATTTTTTACTTACAGATTTTGACTAAATATGATTTTATTGCAGTCTTCGGTGGGGTGATAGGAATATTCCTTGTTTTGAAAGAAAATAATAGATTCAATAGATTTTTGTCTATTTGGACTTTTATAACAGTTTTAATATACTTTTTAATGCCTTATAAGTTGCCGAATAATGTTATACATATTGTTCTTCCTTTGTGTTTAAGTTCAGGTGCCTTTCTGGGTTATTTATCCACAAAATTCAATAAAAAATTTCAGTTGTTGTTTTTAATTATTTTAGCACTCCTGATTTTGACTAATCTTTTTGTTTCAGTTGATATTAATTTTTACAAATATGAAAATGAACCCAAAAATCTTTTGGCTTTTATCCAGAGTACAAATGATCTCAAGGATTTGGTCAGTTTAATAAATAATTTAGGACAAAAACATGGTAAGGATATTGACATAACAATATCAGTCCCACAGACAGAATACCCTCTTTCTTGGTATCTGAGGGATTTTAATAATGTTAAATATCTTTTGCAGAAAGTTGAGAATCCAGATAATTGGAATAGATATAACTGGGAAGGTGATGCCAAATTGGTTTGGGATTCGTATAATTCTCATAGTGGAAATAGAAGCATAAAATTATCGTCAGTCAATGGTTCTAATTCTAATTGGCAGACTAAGATTTATCTGGAAAGGGGATGCTATACTTTAAATTCTTGGATTAAAACTGAAAATATCGAAAAAATTAATCAGACAGGAGAATTTGCTAGAATTTTGATAAGAACAGATTTAAATGATTTTCCATCCACTATAATAGCAAGGTCAGATGAAATGCTTGGGACAAATAACTGGAAAATCTCGAAAACAGATTTTTGCATAGATAATTCAGAATATATTTGGATAGAGCCTGTACTTGCTAACTGGGCTTTTGCAAAAGGAACAATATGGTTTGATGATTTTAGCCTATTTGATAAGAATGGAAGAGATGCCTCTGAAAAAATTAATAACAGAGACCTAGAAACAGGTTTTGGTTTAAACAACTGGAATTCTGATATAATAATTGTATCTGAAGATTCTGGTCAAACATTGGAAGATTATAACGGTTATAAAATGACAAAATATACATTAAGGCCAACAGTAGAATTAGCAGTTTATGTAAAGGATGAATTAAGCAGGTGATTCTATAAAAAAACCAAATCTTTCAGTTGTGATCCCCGCATATAATGAAGAAAATAATATAGAAAAAATAGTTGAATTGACAATATCTTCTCTGAAAGAGTTTGACTATGAGATAGTTGTTGTGGATGATGGTTCTAAAGACAGAACAGTTGAAATTTTGAAGGAGTTGATGAAAAAACACCATATGATAAGAATGATTCAACATAAGTCTAATAAGGGTTATGCCGACGCATTAAGAACAGGTTTTAATTCCTCCAACGGAAAATATATAACATTTATAGATGCTGACCTGCAAAACCACCCTGCAGACATACCAAAACTTCTTAAATGGGTTGATAGGGGATATGATATAGTTATTGGTTGGAGAAAAAACAGGCAAGATAATTTATCCCGCCTGGTAATCTCAAGGTCGTGGAATTCTTTGTGTCATCTGTTGTTTAATATACCTTTTCCTGACATAAACGGAAAACCTAAATTATTCAAGGCAGAAATCTTAAAGGATATAAAAATTGAAACAAAACAATGGGTAATAGATTTGGAATTGGTTCATAAGGCCTTGAAAAAAGGTTATAGAGGAATGCAAGTTCCAGTAAAACATTCGGTCAGGGGAGACCAAGAGTCTAAAGCAAATCTTAAAAAGGGGTTAGTTTCTTTAATTAATTTGTTAGAATATAGAATCAGGTCGTTGTAAATGAAGGAAATTGTTATATTAGGCGGGGGTCTTTCAGGACTATCAGCAGCATATGAACTTTTAAAGAATGGATTCAAGGTTAAAATAATTGAAAAAGAGCCTCAAATCGGAGGTCTTGCTAGATGCTTTAAAATTGGGGATACATGGCTTGACATTTACTATAGACATGTCTTTACTTCAAATAAGACCTACGTGGAGATGGTTGGAGAACTTGGTTTAGAAGATAAATTAATATGGAAAAAACCAAAGATGGGAGTCTATTATAATGGGGATATATATTATATGGATGCCCTAAATCTACTTTTTGATTTCAAACCCTTAAACATAATAGATAAGTTGGGTTTTGGGTGGATGACTTTCAAGGTTTTGATCAAGAATAATTGGGAAGATTTGGATTCTATCACAGCAAAAGACTGGATAATAAGGAATGCAGGTAAAAAAACTTTTGATGTCTTGTTCAAACCACTTCTAAAAGAGAAATGGGGCAAGTATGGCGATAAGATTTCTGCTGCATGGTTTTGGGGAAGATTAAAACCAAGGGCGCAAAGTAGATCATCAGGTTTTGCAAGTGAAAAATTAGGATACATGGAAAACAGTTTCAAAACATTCAATGACGCCCTTGTAGGTTCAATAAAAGAAATGAAAGGTGGAGTTGAAGTTGGGTCAGAAGTTACTGAAATAATTGTTAAAAATAATTCTGTGGCAGGAGTAAAGTATAAAAAAAATGGCAAAGAAAAGACAATTAAAACAGATCTTGTCATAAGTACGTTGCCCATTCCAATATTTCTAAATGCAGCTAAAAATTTGGAAAAAAAATACAAAAAACAGTTGGAGAAAATTAAGTATCAGGGAGTTATATGTGCTGTTATTGGCCTTAAAAAAAACCTTAGTGATATTTACTGGTTGAACGTATGTTCTGAATCTCCTTTCGGAGGGGTTATCGAACACACGAATTTTATTGATAAATCTAATTACAATAATCAGCATATTGTCTACTTATTTAATTATTTGGAGAGTGAATCAGAAAAGTGGAAATTAACTGATAAGAAGATAGTTGATGAGTATTTAGATGGCTTAAAGGATCTTTTTCCTGACTTTTCTAAAAAGGATGTTTTATGGTTTAAAGTTTTCAAGGATTGGCTGGCAACTCCGATATACGAAGTTAACTATGGTAAATATATGCCTAATATTAAAACCCCTGTTAAAGGTTTATATTTTGCTGGTGTTTTTAAAACTTATCCTCTTAATAGAAATATGGACACTGCACTAAAATCAGGTATAGAGACCGCTAAAGAGATTATTAACTCATGAAGTACTTTCCTTCAATCTTCTGCTCCTGATCCATCTGGCTATTCAACTTATTAGCTCGAGGGCGGCCAGTGGTTTTATCCTTTCTGAAAGTAACATTGACCTCTTTCAAGAACCTGTTGAACGCCTTTTCCACAGATTCAGGCTCTTCCGAGTAGCCTTGTTTGCCAGGCTTCCCTAGAAATACCATAGCCCTATCAGAGATTTGGCTTAAGAACAAAAGGTCATGGTCGATTATTAAAGCGGTTGTTTCATCCCTCTCGACTATATTCCTTATCATCTTCGCTAAGTTTAGCCTTTGCTCCACATCCATGAAAGCCGAAGGCTCATCCAGAAGATAAATGTCGGACTTCTTGCTTAATGCCACAACAACAGCCAGCCTTTGCAGTCCCCCCCCTGATAGTTTGTTGACATCTTTTTCCAGCAACCTGTCCAATCCTAAAGGCCGCAGTATTCTAGACTTATAATCGCTTGAGCCGAACTCATCTGTCACTGAGCTTAAAAGTTCCCTCACAGTCCCGTCAAAGTCTGTTTTCGGGTATTGGGATTTGTATGAGATCTTGACTTGTCCTTCAACTCTGCCTTCGTCCGGCTTTATTTCCCCTGCTAGAATCCTTGCAAGGGTTGTCTTTCCAAGGGCGTTTGCCCCGAGTATGCCGAGAACTTCCTGCCTGTAGATCTTTCCGCCTTTCACGCTTAACTCAAAGCTGCCTAGCTTTTTTTTGATTCCCTGAAATTCTATTGACTGATCTATGCCACCTCTCTGCTCGATGAATGTAGATTGGAAATGGATTCCTTCTGGCCGTATTTTGACGTTGTCTTCTTTTATAAGACCGTCCAGGAAAGCGTTTATTCCTACCCTGACTGAATATGGGCTGGAAACTATGCCATACACTCCTGGAATTCCATAAAAGATGTGAATATTGTCAGCGAGAAAGTCTAAAGTTGCAAGGTCATGGTCTACAACAATAACAGACCTATTTTTACAGAACTCCCGGATAGCTTTGGAAACATCCAGCCTTTGGAAAACATCAAGAAAACTAGTAGGCTCGTCAAAATAGTAGATATCAGCGTCTTTTGCCAGCGAGGCTGTTATTGCCACTCTTTGCAGCTCCCCGCCAGATATCTTATCAATATCATTATCTAGGATTCTTTCAATATCAAACCTTTTGACTAAGTCGTTCAAGACGCCGCGTTCATCTGTTTTTTCAAGGAGCTTTGAGACTTTTCCCTTGAATGCGGATGGTATTTTGTCGACCCGCTGAAGCTTGTAGGAGACTCTCATCTGTTTGTTTTCTAATCTCTCAAGATAGTTCTGTAGCTCTGTTCCCCTGAACATCTTGACCACTTCAGAGATGCTGGATTCTTTTTCCCCTCCAAGATTAGGCTTAAGCTGGCCAGAAAGTATTTCTAATGCAGTGGTTTTACCAAGGCCATTTGATCCGACCAGGCCGACGATCTTTCCAGGGCTAGGAAATGGCAGCCTATAAAGAATGAATTGGTTTTTTCCAAAACGGTGAATAGGTGTTTCTTTCAGCTGTTCTGGGAGGTTGACAACATGAATAGCCTTGTACTCGGCTTTGTCGCATTTGCTCACGCATAGACCGCAGCCTATGCATAAGCCCTCGTCGATGATTGGAAATCCAGTCTTCTCATCTACGACTATGCATTCTTCGTTTGTCCGGTTGATGGGGCATACTTTCTTGCATAGGTACCCGCATTTATCCTTCTTGCATAGCTCTCGGTTGATTATTGCTATCCTTGTCATGAGTAGAATTAATGATTATGAAAACTTATAAGTGATTAGAGGTTGAATTGATATGAAATTTTCTTGAAAAATCTCCATCACTTCTTCCTATAACCAAATATTTTATTGTAAGTATTATGGTCGACTATGTCTAGAATAAAGGAAATTATTTCGATGTCATTACCTTTCACTGTGTATATCATTCGCCAAAAATTAGACAAATCGAATTTCCATAAATTACTAGCGTCATAATTTTTGATGTATTTTTCTGGCATGAGTGATTTCTTGACATGAGTTCCCGCGAATGGGTTTGATTTCAAAATATCAATAGCTCTTTTTGATGATTTTAGTAGTATTTGGTTTTCAGATTTCTTTATACCTCTCTTTATTTCTTCCCCAACTATTTCATTTAGTTTCATAATTTGCTCGTCTGCTTCTTCGGATAATATAACTTGAATCTGTTTGTTTTTGACCATAAAACTAAACCACCACACCTCTTTCAATCGCGGCTTGTAATTTTGGGCTAGGGTTATATATCCATACTATCCCATGGCTCGTGAAAGCTATCATCCCTCTGCTCTCGAAATACTCTAGAATTAGACTTAGTGTTTGGTGCATTATTGATTTTGGCAGCATCTCTTTAATTTGTGTTTTAGTCAATGGTTCTTCTGCATTTTTAAGCACTTCTTCGACCATAAGGACTGTCTTAAGGTTTGGGTAATGGATTATTTTTTGTTGTAGCATATTATCTCCCTATATAATTCTATATAATTTATTATATTAATTCATATATAAATCCATCGTTTTTCAATTTTTCCTGCTAATATATATTTCCTTGAAAAACCCTTCTACTTACTAAAGAAACACTCAGGATACCTATGAATCAATCTTATTCTTCCTGCTGGCCCCTATTATAGAATTAATGAACCTCTTCTGTTCAGAGCTCCACTTCTTGTTAGTTGAATTTAGCATGTGGTCTACCCAAATCCTCGTGAACCTTATCTTTTCGTCAATCAACTTTTTTTCCAGTTCATTCCTCATCTTTACACCTTTTTAGTATATCTGGGGTAACCCCTAGTTCAGAACAAATTTTTTTTATCTCTCCCTCGTCTAAATGCTTTAGCTTTTTGAATAACAAGTAGAGATGGCATGCATCGTCTATGTCCTTTCTACTCCCCAAGTATATCTTGAATGCTATATTCATTTCAATTGAACTTATGAAAAACTCATTCCCATTCAGCACAACCTTAATTCTCTCCTTAATAGACCTTGTTCTCCAAACATCTTCTGGGAACTTCAATTCAAAATTAGGTATAAACTCGCCTTCCTTTGACAGCCTAATAGCAAGCCTTTCCTTCAATATATCGTAGGCGTCTTCTGCATCTTTTGAATTCAGGATTTCATAGCCCCTTCTATCAAGTTCTTCACAGAATTCTTTGAATTTTTCAAGTGATACCTCTTCGATAAAAACATCCACGTCTTCTGTTCCCCTAACCTTGCCAAAAAGGATAGGCAAATAACCGGAGACTATTACGTAATTGAAGTATTCTCCCAATATTTTAGAAACATCTATAACAAATTCATCCACTAAATTGAGCTCTTTCTCTAGTTTTATCGTCTTTTTAGAAATCTCAATTTCCATACAGAGGATATTAATTTTATAAAATAAATAATCCCTAAACCCTACTCAAAAACCAGCTCAGCATCCACGCCAAAGATAGAATTAGCAGCCTTCGAGAACTTGTCAGGGTCTATCGGCAGTATTTCTCTTTCTGCTGATGGCAGCCTTATTTTATACATATCCCTTTCCCCATAAATTACGTTTATTCCGAGTATGTTTGTTGAGAAGAAAATCTCTTTTACAAAATCTTCAAGATTGGACATGCCGGCAATAACCCTTATCTGTTTCCCTAGGTCTTGGCTCAATTTCTTGATCATTCCGCCTTCTTTCCCGATTATTTTGGACGCGTTTTCTTTCCCAGCTAGTATAAGAAGCATGTTTGGGCTGTCTATTATCCTTTGTATTTCCACATCTTTCAGCAAGGCATACTTTCTAGTCAGCTTTTCGAGCTTTCTAAACATTTCTATCTCGTCGATTTTAATCAGGCTTTCGCCTACTCTTTTAGCGCAGCTGCCGCATAGGATTTCGTTCTTCAGGCATAGCTTGCAGATTGGGTATTTCATGAATAATATTTGTGTTAGAGAAGACTTATAAGCCTTGCAGATTCAAGGAGAATATATGGCTTTTCGTTAAAAATGATGCAAATTTGACAAGCGTAAAGTTTATATAGTTCTATTTTATAACATATGTAATATGATGAAACCGATTGTTCATAAAAAATACCATAAGTTATATGATGAAACCGCTAAACAAAAGGTCGCAGAAGTTTTGTTCAGGTACCCAGAAAAGGAGTTTAGTCTAAGCGATCTTGCAAGAGAAGCGGGGATTGCAAAGCCGAATATCGGGGGAATTTTAGGGGAATTCCAAGAAGCAGGACTGATAACTATAGAGAAGCTGAGCAAAATATGGAGAATAAAGGCAAATCAAACAAGTTGGCTCTACATAAGGAGCAAAATAGTCTATAATCTCGATTTTGTGTATAGAAGCGGTCTAGTTGAGTTTCTGGTGGATTTTTACAAGAATCCGAGAGCCGTAGTTTTGTTTGGCAGCTTCAGGAAAGGCGAGGATTTGTCGAATTCGGATATTGATATAGCCATAGAAACCGATGAAGCCAAAGAATACCAGATCACAGGATTAAGGGAGCTTGCTGAGTTTGAGCAGATTATAGGAAGAAAAATCCAAATACATTTATTCAGCAGGAGCGATATAGATATAGGAGTATTCAACAACATTGCAAACGGCATTTTGCTTTGGGGATTTTTGGAGGTTAAAAAATGAGGAAAGAGGTTATTTCCGCTTGGCTCAAAATCGGCGTTCTGAGGAATAAGCAGAAGGATATTGAGAAAATAAAGGCTATGATGAACTCCGCAGAGATAAATGCAAAAGTCGCCAAGTCCATTAAACTAAATAAAGACACAGCAACTCTTATTTTTAGGGAAGTTTATGAATCCATTCGGCAGTTGGGGGATGTCAAATTAGGGCTTCTTGGGTTTGAGCCTGGGAATCATGAGGTTAGCATGGAAATCCTCAAGGAATTTGATATAAGAGATAAAGTCAAATTAAATTCCCTTGGCAGGTTTAAGAAAATCAGGCATGATGTGAATTACAGGGGCTTCAGAACTTCTATACCCCAAACAGAGGAAATACTGGGTTTTTGGGATAAATGCGGGGAAGAAATTCTTAAAATTTTGAGGAAAGAGATAGAAAACAATTGAATGAACTGTAGGAATATTGGTTTGAACGATCAAGATCACTTCCTTTCTGATTCGATAGATTTTATAGGTACGAGAAGGCTGCAAACAATTCAGGATAACACAATAGTCTATCTTAACAAAGTCAAGTCGCCAGAAAAACTAGTTACTTTTTCCTTTGGTCCAACAACACCCATTCCTATAATGTTAATGGAATCAAAAACTCTATCCTTCATCTTATCAATATACTCTTCGTATGTTTTACTTATCTGTGCTTCCTTGGTAAATAAGACTATCTTCAGTTTATTCTTTTTGGCTCTTTTTAGGAGGTCTTTCCATTCCTTTTGGAGAAATTTTTGAAAGTTTTTAGTAAAGATGAGATTGTCACTACAAGAAATAATCTTGATATAATTCTCATGTATATTCCAAAAAAGTATATTACAACACCAGGATTCTTTTATCTTCTTAGCAAGAATCTAGCTTTCAATAATGTAAATATGATTGGAACGTCTAACATCGAAACTGAAGTGTTCTTTTTGTTTGAGAATAAAGATCTACCAAAGGCGTATAAAATATTAACAGAGTTAATACCTGATTCTACTTCTCGGAATTCAGAATGAATATAATCAGTTTTTTGTCGACAAATCATGAATAATATTTGTGTTAGAGAAGACTTATAAATGAGTGGATTGGTTTGAAAGGCGAGAAGAAGATCTTTGCAAGTTAACAATAACTGACCTGCCTGTAGGGTTGGCAATACTGTTTAAACGTTTTCCAATCAAGCTCCACAACGATATATTCATTTTCATTAAACGGTAAACCGCCTATAGGAAGTCTTTCTATATCTGATATTGCTATGTGCCTCCCTGTACCCTCAACAAAAAAATATTTGGAAACTCCCACGAGGCTAAGGGATATTGTTGATTCTTTGTGATCAACCCCGTGATGTACCACAACGGTTGGAAGAGGATCAAAAGGCAATGGTATACCTCTAGTTATTCTATCTATTCTATCTGGCACTTGTTTAAGCATGATAATAGATACATCGTTAAAAATTTAAATCCATACTGAGAGTAAAAACCTGAGCAATATTTATGACATATGAATCTGCGATTAAATAGTTGAGAAGAGAATGGTCAGTTGAAAGAATATTCAGTCAATGCGTTTTTATCTCAAATGATTTAGGCAAAATATTACAGAGGGAATTTCCAAATTCTAGAATATACACTACCAGATCTGACGATCGTATTGGCGAAAGGATTATTTATCAAATTTCCCATCAAGTATCTGTAATAAGACTAGGTGGATGCGGGTTTGTTGCGCTAGATGCGACACGACCATTCTATGATGGAGGGGAATATTGGATATTAGAAGCGGGTTCAGAAGGAGAATTATTAAGAAAATTAAGCGAGCATTATACAGGAAACTGGAGACTTAATCAAATATATGATGTACAAAATTCTAGGTATCTTGAAATTTAAAAACACGCTTTTTTTGATTTGATATAAATTCTATTAGTTTTTCCAGATTTATCCCAAAGGCACCCATTCTCTCCTCGTTAAAAGGCTTCACAATATACTCTGAAGGAGCATCTACCATCTTGATATTCCTCACATTCAGCTCCTTGGCACAAAGGATATGTAAATACACCCGTCCAAAAACCTCTTTCACCAAGGTCATTAACTTTGGAACCACTTGCAGTATATCTTCTTGTTATTTGATTCATAGGATATAAACTTTCAGTATAGGCTTAAATGTCTAACTAACGGATGAAATTTTGGCAACTTCCCCGATGAAAAAACTCAACTCAAACCTTTTAAACTTTCCACCCTAATATAGAGTTGATGCTTATGGAAGAAAAGGTCTTTACAATAAACCTAAGAAAAGAAGCCCTGAAAGGCCCAAAAACAAGAAAATCCCACGCATCTTCATTTATAGTCAGGAAATACCTAAAGAGGCACATGAAAGCAGACAACATCAAGATAGGGGCAAGCATAAACAAAGCGATATGGTATAGAAGCATTAAGAAACCCCCTGAAAAAATCAAGATCAAGGCAATAAAAGTTAAGGATGAAGACGACAATGATGTTGTTAAGGCAGAGATGTGGGGCCATGTCTTTGAAGAGGAATTAACCAAAGAAAAGCCTAAAAAAGAAGAGACTAAAACCCAAGAAAAACCAAAAGAAACACCCAAGGAATCTAAACCAGAGGCTAAAGAACAGAAAAAAGCAGAAGAAAAACCTGAACAACCCGAAGAAAGCACAAAATCAGCCGACAAATAGAGCATATTTTCCTGGCTTATTAACTTTCAATGCTTTTACAATCTCGCTGTCTTCCATTTTATTGATTATAACCACGCCCTTCCAGCTGGCTGACAAGTCCTTGCTCTTGCAGTTAGGGCATTCTTTCTCTGTGGTAAACATCTTGCAGTTCCTGCATACATATTGTTTTTTAACCATTTTTATCACTTCTTCTTGCTCGGAGTCTCTTTCAGAACCTTTCTAAACTTTTTCTTTTCGTCTTCTATCCAGCTGAACGCCCCAAGATTGTGCTGCCTCATTGTTAATCCGATCTTGTTCTCTTTCCCAGGCATCATAGCCACAGAGATGACCTTCCCCCTGACAGGGTCGCCTTCTTTAAGGGTCCTTTTGCTTTCTTTCCCTAAAAAAATCGAGTTTTTCTCATCAAAGCTAACATAATCATTCATCAATTGGGATACATGGACTAAACCATCCATTGGGCCTATTCTTATGAAGCTTCCAAACTCAGTGTTGTCAATAACATCCCCGGTTACAATTTCGTGGACCTCTGGCTTAAAGCTTAAAATATCAAAAGTAACTGGGTAATGAATGCTTGCATCTTCTGCGATTATTTTTCCTTCCCCTATCTCTTTTATTTCTGTCACTGCCAAGCCCATGCCTATCCTCTTGTCTAACCTGCATTCATAAGAATCTGCGATGCTCTCCTTTATGGCTTTTTGAAGGCTCATCCCAAACTTTGTAGGCGGGACTTTTATTTTCGTCTTAATCGTTGCTATCTTATACATTCATTCCCCTCACAACAATGCATGCAGCACAAACAGCATACCAAATGTTAGGCATATAGTATTTAATAGTTTTACTAGCACATGAAGTGATGGGCCTGCTGTATCTTTGAATGGGTCTCCGACAGTATCTCCGGTTACCGCGGCTTTATGAGCCTCAGATCCCTTTCCACCCAAGAATCCGTCTTCTATGTATTTCTTGGCATTATCCCAGGCTGCCCCCCCTGTGTTCATCATCATCGCCAAAATAAACCCAGTCAAGGTTGCGCCTATAAGCAATGCCCCGACGGCCTCAGCCCCTAAAGTGAACCCAATCAATATCGGGACGGCTATTGGTATCAACCCAGGCAGGATCATCTCCTTCTGGGCAGCAACTGTGCTTATTTCAATGCATTTTGAATAGTCTGGCTTTGCTTTGCCCGTCATTATTCCAGGTATTTCTTTGAACTGCCTTCTTACCTCCTCAACCATCTTGAAAGCTGCTTTTCCCACAGCCCTGATCGCGAATGAAGCAAAAATAAACGGCAACAAACACCCGATAAACAACCCGACAATTATCTTCGGGACAACTATATCAACAACAGTTATTTTAGTGACTTCCAGATATGCTTGGAACAACAATAATGCAGCCAAACCAGCAGAAGCCATCGCATAACCTTTTGTTAATGCTTTGGTAGTGTTCCCTGCTGAATCTAAAGAATCAGTAATTTTTCTCAGTTTACTGCTTCCCCCAGACATCTCAACAATGCCGCCTGCATTGTCGACAATAGGCCCAAAACCATCCAATCCAAGAACCATGCCAGCTATTGATAGCATTCCCATAGTTGCAACAGCTGTCCCATATATGCCCCCAATGAAACTATCTATATTAGCCTGAGCTGCAAATATAGTCCCAAAGTAGTATGATATAAGAATGGCAATTGATATTACGATAACTGGCAAAGCTGTGCTTTCAAGGCCTGTTGCAAATCCTGTGATTATGTTTGTTGCATGGCCTGTTTTAGACGCTTCTGCTATATCCCTGACAGGCTTATACTTCTTTGATGTGTAGTATTCTGTTATCAGGATCATTACAATGCTTGCGACCAGACCGACCATGCCTGCATAAAATAGGTTGACATTATGCAAAGTGAATCTAATCAGAAAATAGAAGCCAACTATACAGAACAAAGTTGTCGCTATAACACCTCTTGTCAGCCCGCGCATAGGGTCTTCCCCCCCTTTCACTTTAACAAACGGGACGCCGAATATAGTTCCGAATATTCCAACACTCCTAGCCAGAAGCGGAAATAAGACAAAAAAGAAATTTTTTGTCAGCGCGTATAATGATAATCCTACTATCATCGCCCCGATATTTTCCCCGGTTAATGACTCAAAAAGGTCTGCACCCCTGCCTGCAATATCCCCGACATTATCGCCAACATTATCTGCAATAACTGCTGGGTTTCTTGGATCGTCTTCTGGAATGCCAGCTTCAACCTTTCCAACCAAATCCGCCCCGACATCCGCGGCTTTTGTGAAGATTCCACCACCAAGCTGGGCAAATAACGCAGACAGGCTGGCTCCAAACCCAAAACCAATAATCATGTGTGGGTTAGAGTCGTAGAAGTAGAATAATGCAGACACACCAAGTAAAGACATTCCTACATTGAACAAGCCCATAACCAACCCGCCTCTAAAAGCGATTTGGACTGGTTCATTGATTCCTTTCAATCCAGCGTAGGCTGTTCTTGCATTAGCTTTTGTTGCTACATCCATCCCAACATATCCTGCAACTAACGAGCAGATAGCGCCTAGAGTGAATGCTAAAGATGTGTAGGGAAATTTGTTCCCTGAAAAATCAAACGCAAAATAGAGTAAAACCGCTAAAACAACTGAAATATAGATAATAGTCTTGTACTGCCTTTTTAGATAGGCTTTAGATCCTTCCCTTATAGCTTCGTATATATCCTTCATTTTTTTATTTCCGATCTTATGTTTGTTTATCCCTATTGCTAAATAGAATGCATACCCTAATGCAATAAAAGCTGAAATGAAACTAATTGCCAAGCCATTTATCAACATTTTCACCTCATATTTAAGCGACTTTTACCTCTTAAATAAATTACTTTAATATTTTTATTCTTTAGTCTATTAATTAATTCTTTATCGTTTGTTGCTACTATTGTCTTGTCGTTGGATAATTCTACTATCTCATCGTCTGCATTCTTTCCTTTTGTTTTAATGATTTTTACTTGTCTTTTCTTTATCAGCTCCAAGCCTATCCTTGCGGCTGTTGAATTATTGCTTCTGCCTTTTGAAAGGCTCTCAAGCTCTCTTACTACCTGGTCTATTGTTGCTGTTTCATGCTCCTCGCCTATTAGCTCGTCTATTTCTTTGAAGATATCCAATCCGAATTGGAACGGGATTGTCAGGAAGTTTGTGTCTAAGATGATAATCTTCATGATTTTTATTGGCATTAGGCATTTTTAAATTGATTGAATGGACGATTGTGCTGGCCAACAGAGGTTTGGGTTAAGTTGAACAGAAAGTATCCAAAAAGTGAAAAATAAGTCTTCAGAAGCTGAGAGGTCTGAAAAAGGCGAGACAACTGAAAAGGTTGACCATGAAAAAGAAAATGCTACTAAAACCAACCAAAAAAGTCATCCCCGGGGTTTCAGACCCATTCAAAACCCTGGAAAGTTGCTTAAAACCATGAAATTCAAACACTTACCGCAAAAATGCCGGCAACTATTGCCATTTTAAAAAAATTATAAGGCAACTGGCGAAAAAAATAGTATACGTGTTGAATTTGAAAGCAAAAAAATCAGAAAACGTGAAGCAGATGAGGTAAAAAATGATTTTTCAATAAAACATGTAAAATGCCGAAATTTTGAACTCTTAAAAGGAATTTTTGATTGAACGAATAAACATGAAGATTTTTGTCAACCACGCCAGAAATTAGGCAACCAAAATTTTCATGAATGAGATACCCTAACCTTTCAGTATACCATACCCGATTAGTCTCCATCTTCCCATGACTTGGCGGGACAGGACAATTCTTTCCCCGGCATCAGCGCAGATAGGCAGCTTGAGATCCATCTCAATATCCTTTCCCCTGATTTTTGTAACCACCCCAACCGACCTGCCTGTCCCAATGTTGATCATTAAGGGCTCATTAAACCGGATGTTCTGCATTTTCATCTCTTCTTTTGTTCCAACAACCCTTTCTAATAGGTTTATATTCAGAGTTATCTTGTTCCTTATTTCAGGCAGTTTTCCTGGAAGGCCTACTATATTTCCGACTAAACCATCAGCCTTCGCCAAGAATGGGTCCAATTCTGTTAATATACCCAACAGCCCGCCAGCTTCAGCCTCTTCCAGCTTCTTGCCAGCCTTTTCTAATGATACTATCTTTGTTGTTATTATTTTCCATGATTCCCCGATTCTTATACCAGGCTTTAACTCTATTTCCTGTCCCTTTTTAAGCTTTCCATCAACTATTGAGCCTCCAATTACTCCCCCAACCAGTTTATCAACCCCAGAGCCAGGCTTGTTGATGTCAAAGCTTCTAGCTACATACATCTTTGGATCTTTGGTTAAGTCTCTTTTTGGGGTAGGAATGCTGTTTTCCATAGCTTCGATGATATACTCTATATTCACCCCTCTCATTGCAGAAACAGGTATTATAGGAGCATTCTCAGCAATAGTGCCTTTCACAAATTCTTTGATTTCCTTGTAGCTTGCTTTTATTCTTTCTTGGTCAACGATATCTATCTTATTTTGAACAATGATTATTTTTTTGATTCCGACCACATCTAGAGAAGTTAAATGCTCATATGTCTGCGGGGAAGGGCATTTTTCATTCGCTGCAATGACAAGTATAGCCCCATCTATTATAGCAGACCCTGTTAGGACAGTTGCCATAAGGCTTTCGTGGCCAGGGGCGTCTATAAAAGATATTGTCCTTTGAATTTTGCAGTCTTCAAAACATTTAGGGCATTTCTTGCTTGTGCAGTATGCTTTGCATTTAGAGCATCTGTAGATGCTTACATCCGCATAGCCTAGCCTTATTGAAATACCCCTCTTAATCTCCTCAGAATGAGTGTCTGTCATCTTGCCTGTTATAGCTTGGGTAAGTGTGGTTTTACCATGATCAACATGGCCAAATAATCCAATATTGATTTCAGGGATTGTTTTTGGGTCTATTTTTTCAGCGAACTTCATCACCTACTTTTTCTTCTCCTCTTCTGGGTTTTCTTCTTTTTTAGGTTCTGCCTTTACTTCTGATTTCTTCTCTTTCTTGTTCTCCTGGGATTTAGGTTCTTCTTTTGGTGCTTCAACTGCCTCTTCTTTCTTTCCAAGCAATTCTTCAGGTTTTTTAGAGCCTTCTTTTATGATTTTGCAGTTGATCTGGGCTATAGTTCTGCTTATTGTATTGCCTACTATCATCTTTCTCCTTCTTAGGCCTTTGTGTTTTGGATGGAAGCATGGCGGGCTGGCAAGAACTATCTTCTTTTTAACCATCCCATGAACATCAGGATGCATTGGAAAACCGTCTTTGTCTGTGCCTCCGGTTATAGCAATCTCGTAGCCAGCCAAACCCAACAAGTCCCCATTAAACTTATCGCCAATCTTTTTACCGACTAAACCCGCAGCCTTGTCTTGATCCATCTCTGCCTTGTAGCTTTTTCTTGTTTTTGGGTCTGCGATCACAAACTTAAATACAGCCATTAAATCACCATTTAATTAATCTCTATGATTTAGAAGATTTAAAATTAATAAAGGTTTTGTGACTTTTTGATGCTTCGCTTAACGCAAGAAATTTTAATAAATACCAATTTCCATAAATGAATAGGAGGTAATAGAGAATGGCACTATTTGGAAGTTTGTTAGGAATTGTCGCGCTTGTATGTGCGATTTGGGTAATTTATGAGGTGCTTGTGAAAAACAAGAAATTGAACACAACAACAAAAGTCATTTGGGTGGTCTGTGCAGTGCTGTTCAGCATAATTACTGCAATAGTGTATTATTTTGTAGGCAGGAAGAAGTAAATCTCAAATTCTTCTTTTTTTTCTTGTATATTTAGATAGGGTGTGGTTTTCTCAGGTGGTTTTTGAGGGGGGATTGAAGAGTAAGGAATTTAATTATACGAATTCTATTCTTTCGTATGACTATGACTATGAATAACCTTTCGTATTTCTTCTTTAGTAAGCATTGGTTTAGGAGACGCTCTATAGAGAAAATTATTTCAAACTATTTTTTAAGTTTTTCAGAGGGATTAGCTAAAGGGACTTTTCTGGAAATCGGGTGTGCCAGCGGAATTGGTTCATTTCTGATTAAAAATTATTTCTCTCCTAATAAGATAGTGTCTATAGATTTAGATGAAAGAATGGTTGAAGTTGCGAGAAAAAAAATTCAGGACCCTTCAATCACCTTCGAAAATGGGGATGCCTCCAAATTGAAGTTTGAAAATAACCATTTTGATGCCATTTTCGATTTCATTGTAATTCATCATATTCCTGATTGGAAAGGTTGTTTGAGAGAACTTTATAGGGTTTTGAAACCAGGGGGGAAATTTTTTATTTACGAGGTTTCAATAGAATCATTCGATGGTTTATATGGAAAGATAATGAAAATAACTTCAGAACATCCTTATGAGAAGATGTATAGAAGAGTAGATTTTATTCAATATTTGAAAAAAATAGGGTTTAAAATCATAAAAGAAGAGAATATTAAGAATATTAAGAGGAATTTCACAATTGTTGCCGAAAAATAATGTTTTGTAGTGTTTTCACCCACCAAAATAATATCTCCAGATTCTGAGTGAGATATTAATAATGTTTCACTATTGCTGAAAATTTCTCCCACTTAACAAAAAGCAAATTTTCGCATCAAAAGTTTACATCAACTTCTTGCAGAAATATTCCACAATATTATAATAACTGTCTTGGCTAACCTTTAATATTTTTGCTATCTGCTTCTCATCATGGCCTGACCTTAGCTTCAGCATCTCTTTCAGGACATTGTTGCTGTTCTTCTTTACAATATCTGGGACTTCTATCCTCGCGAGCTCCTGAAGGTACTTATACCATTTTATCCTGAACATCTTAAAGGTGATCCATGGCATATTTAGCCCGAGGTATGCCAAGTATGAGTCATCGAGGACATGTTTTCTGTCTTGTTTTAAGGCGGTTATAATGCTATTCTCTGTGTATTTGAAGTTTTTCACGTCGCTTAATGTAGACTTGTAGTTCTCATACAGCTCTTCATCAAACCCAAAACTCATGGCTCTGCTGTTGGCCAGGATGTCTTTAATTAGGAGCACAGTGGTTGTGGTTATCCTGATGAATGATACCAGAAGCCTTTCTCTTGTGAATGGCTCTTTTTCCTTGTGTTTTTCCAATAGGCGAATGACATTATTTCCTGTTTTATCCATTTCTTCTTCTAACCGGTCTTCTATCCCATCGAGTTTGTTCAGGAGATGCATCAGTTCATGTGCGAATAATCCTCGGATACCGTCATAATCCATCTTTCGGAACTTCTTTTCGTTTGCGTTAAGCATTATTATAGGTGTGCTCCCTTCAGTCCAATAGGTGAAACTCGGGGCATTTTCTGTTATCCATTCTCTGATCTCCCCATGTCTTTTTAGTCTTATATTTGAGAGTATTTTCTTGCTTATTTTTACAGGATTTTTCGTGACGTATATTTCTAGTTTCTCGAGTTTTTTGACTTCAGCGCGCTTGCTGAATTCTTTGATAACAGATGTTATTGCATTAGACACTTTTCTGGCTTCGGTGCCTTTCAGTTCGATGTGTTTTACTATCTCCAGCATATCAATCTTTTTATAATATGGAAAACGGATTAAATAAAGAATTTCTGAAACCGAGAAGAACCACTTGCGTTTGCTACAAATATTTTAATCTTTACTGCTGATAATTAAAAACCGGTTAATATGATAATTAAAAACACCGTTTTAATCAAAAGAAATACAATAAAAACACCTTTCTTTACTTTAGGCCTTTTATTGATATTTTGTTTTCCTGTCTTATCAGCAGCTGATTCTGTCTGCGGAGATTCTGTTTGTTCAGAAAATGTTATTGAAGTTATAGTTCCTACTGATGATTTTGTTTATTATGATTTTGAGCAGGCAAGTTACCAGGCTATTCTTTATGCGCTCGGAGAGTATAGGGGAGGAATTTCTATAAATGAAACTGCTTACCCCTTTGTCTGGGGGGAACAATTCATTGATAGGAATATAGGATATTATGTAAAATCAGTTGATTCATATCTTGACGGGTATTGGAGAGGTTCTGTTACTTTTGAGGTCGGGGAGAATTCTAACACTTGCCCGACTGATTGCCATTTGACCACAACAACAATACTGCAAGTGGAGACAAACTGTACTGACGGGATAGATAATGATGTGGATGGAAATATAGACTGTTTAGATTACGACTGCTCATCAAATCCAGATAGCGGATGCTGCCCGATCAATGATTTTTGTAGAATGGGCTGCCCTGAATACTGCGTATGCTGCGGAGGCACCTGCCATGAAAACGGCTATATTTGCGGATCAGCGACCACTACATCTACTACTTCAACTTCATCCTCTACAACCACTACTACTTCAACTTCAACAACAACTAAGCCAACCACCACTTCAATCACATCCGCAATACAAAATTCTGGCGGCGGTGGTGGAGGAACCTCAGAGAAGAGAATAGCCGAATTTCAGGATTTCCCAAAAAAAGTTTCAGTAGAACAGGGACAGGAAAAGAAAATAAAAGGCCAGTTTTTCACGAACATGACTTACATTATTTATAATATTACTTTCTCAATGTCAGGGGACGGTTTCGATAGAAATTGGGCAGAAATTAACCCAGATGATGTAGAATCAATCAATTCAGGAGAAGCTGCGGATATATCAATAACATTTAACATCCCAGAAACTGCAAAAACAGGAGGCTATAATCTAGAGCTAATAGGCCTATCGCTAAAAAGCGGAGTCAAAAAAGAGTATTCGACAGAAATAACCCTTTCAGTTATCCAAAGTAGAGAAACCACGACAACCCAAACCACATCATCAACCACTACTATAACTGTACCTGAACCCGGGCAATCTCAAGGATCGCCATTGACAGGTTTCTTTGTGGAATTTTTTAATTCAATCAAAGCATTCTGGGGGAGAGTTCTAAGCCTATTTTCTAATTTGCACCTATAATAACCCTATAAATACTTCTATTCCATAGAAATGTGTGAGAGTTATGCCTGGTGAACTAGTTTGGATTGCCGAAATCGGCTAGGAAGATTCTGTTAGCCTTGTCTAGTTCCAGTTATCTTAAGCAAAAGGAAATCCAGCGTTTGACTGGCTTGTCTATACGTTCTGTGAAAGGGTCTCTGATATTTCTCAAGGAAAGGAAACTTGTCCAAGAGCTAGTTGTGCTTGAGGATATGCGGTGCAGGGTTTATCGTGTAGGAGGCGGAAATGATGAAAGGTGAATGCATTTGGCGTTATAGGCGGTTTGGGTCCGGAGACTACGTCTAAATTCTATCTGGAGTTGACTAGAAGATTTACTGGAAAATCTGGTTATTACCCGCAAATTCTGATAGATAACGTGTCTTTCCCAAAGAGATTAGAAGAAGAAATAATACAGAAATGCAGAAACGAGCAAAAAATGCTGCCATTCCTGCTCAGAAGTGTCAGAAATTTGAATGATGGCGGTGCTGGTTTCATAGTCATGCCTTGTAATACATTGCATATTTTTATCGACAAAATTAGGCAGGAATCCAAAATACCGGTATTAAGTGTGATTGAAGAAACGGTAAAAGTGGTTGAGAACAAAGGCTACAAGAAGATAGGGTTATTGGCAACATCTGAAACAATCAATTCTGAACTGTTTAGCAACTATTTTCAAACTGTACTTCCGGATAAAATAGAACAAAATAGGATTTCAGAAACAGTCGTCAAAATACTAAGGAATCAGGTCATAGAAGCAGACAAAAGGTTCATTCGAGAAATTATTGAAAAACTGATTAGGCGAGGGGCTGATGCTATTGTTCTTGGATGTACTGATTTGCAATTTGTAGTAAATCCTCGGGATTTTGATGTTGAGATAATTGATACTCTTGAAGTTTTGATTGATTCAAGTTTTAAAAGAATGATAAGAGGTGACTTATAATGACTGGTGAATTACTTTGGAACAAGAATATTTCGGCTTGATAACCCTGGAAGAATTGATGAAATAGGATTGGTATTTCCGACTGTAGATATTTCAAGAACTGGAAGAGATGGAGTTGAATATATAATTAGGGAAATACATGAGGAAGATTATGTTGGAGTATCAGAAGTCTATGCAAATGCCTTTCCAGAATTAAGGAATACTTCTTACGATGGATTCACAAGAGCGGAATGCTACCCAGATATTTTACAAAATAGAAATACTAGAATTTTGGTCGCTGATAGATCAGGCATTATCCCAGCCACGTCAACAATAATCTTAAACCCCCAAAATATGAGCGCTGAATTAGCCTTAGTAGTGGTATCCCCAGAATATCAAGGAACAGGACTAGGTTCTATTTTATTTGATGAATCAATGACTGCGATTGAAAATGCTGGTACTGAATATGTTTGCGCTTTCTGCGAGACATTCGATACTAAAACACAAAGGCTTTGCGAAAAACATGAATTTAGAAGAGTGGGTGTAATGCAAGGGCCAATTTTAGCTTCTCTGTTTGGAGACCCCAGTAGATACTATCGGGCACAGACAGTTTATTATGAAAAATTATTAGGGAGTGCCGATAGACTGCTTCAATCGCAAACAGCTGTTTTAGGACCTTTTTATTATTTAAAAAAAACTTTAGGAAGAATGCTTGGTAATTTCCAACCAACCTCTTATCCTAGATTTTGGGGTATTTAATTAGGTGAGAAACGATGGACATTGAATATAATTTATTGGAAGGTTCTGGTTATTGTTTAAGTTGCACAAGAAAATGTTGCGGGGAACCAGATGTTTTGATACCTTTAGGGGATAGAGAGTTAGGAAGTATACCAAGTTACTTGAAAACAGAATACTTTGGAATACCAGTTATGTTATCAAATGAAAGAGGTTGCTCAGCATATGATACAACAACGACATACTGCCAAATTTATCCAGATAGGCCTGTCTATTGTAGAGTATTTCCGTTTAAATTAGTAGCTAAAGGAATTAGAGCGGGTTTTTGTGAAAATGATCCTTTAATTGCAACAGACTTTGGTATTCATCTATCCCCATGCCTTTTTGGTGTAAACATAAAATATCCTGAAAAAATAATCCCTTCAGTAATAGATACTTTGAGTAGAGAATCAGAACTTCTTAAAAGAATAAAAATTTTGGCGAGAAGGCATGATGTTTATCTTCCATGCGAATTAACAGGTTTTTTTAATATTCTTGAAATAAATGGGTGAAAAAGTTGAAAATAGGTGAATATATTTGGGAGAATAGCAGATGGACTATTCGGTTCTAAAAAGAAACTTACTGTATTAAGCTTGGGGGAGGGAGAGGTGGCTACGGGCAGTGTCTACGGTTTAAGTGATGGAGGAAGTTGGGTAGGTGGTATATATAGTCGGGAAATACCTGTAAGACTAATTAGAGTTGACTTAATCGCCGATGGGAGAAATCATCAAATCAATGCATTGGGAGCTCTAGGAAATATTTATACAGGGGAGTCTTTTGAAGGACTTTCCGAATATGATCTCCGAAGACTTAAACAAAAGTTAGGACAATCTGTGATGATCAGAGCAAAAGAACCGTATGATTCTGGAACTTTGATAAATTTGGCGAGAAGATAATTATTCTTTCAAACCCAAGTGATAATTATGACATTCATTGAGAACAAAATCAAGCAGTTGCTTAAAGGCAAGGGAATAGACTACAAGGAGTTTGACCATGATCCAGTCTACACATGCGAAGCCGCCGATAAAACCAGAAAAATAATGGAGAAAATCAACGAGGACTCAAACAACTGCGGGATAAAAAACCTGCTCTTTGAAACAACTGAAGGGAAATTCATAGTAGTCCTAGGTCCAGGAAATAAAAAAATCCAAACAAGTAAAATTGCGGAGCTGGAAGTAACGAAAGAAATTCTATTAGCAAAACCGAAAGATGTCGAGAGACTAGTCGGCTGCCCGATAGGCTGCGTTCCACCCTTCGGCCACAGGAATAAAATAAAAACTTACCTTGACAAAGAATTGTTAGGGTTCGATTACCTGTACTTCAACCCTGGAAACCATTCAAAAACAGTCAAAATCCATGCAGGAGATTTGCTTAAGTTGATAGAAAAACCAATAATATATGAGAGTGAGTGAATGGCTGAATTTGTTGTAACACCATGGGAAGTCAAAGGGAACGTAGATTATGATAAACTGATCAAGGACTTCGGCACTGAAAAAATCGACGAGAAACTCCTCAAAAGGATCAAGAAACATACAGGAGAATTGCATCACTTTTTAAGGCGAGGAATATACTTCTCACATAGGGATATGAACTGGATACTTGACAAATACGAGAAAGGCGAGAAATTCCATCTCTACACAGGCAGAGGCCCTTCCGGCAAGGTTCATCTAGGGCATTTAGTCCCGTGGATATTCACAAAATGGCTGCAGGATAAATTTGACACTGAGCTTTGGTTTCAGATGACTGATGACGAGAAATTCCTGATCAAGGACAAGCCGCTTGAGGAAGTGAATAAAACAGCGTATGAGAATGCATTAGACGTTATAGCAGTCGGATTCAAGCCGAAGAAAACGCACATATTCTCAGATATTGATTACATCAAGACGCAATACAAGATTGCGTTAAAAGTTGCGAAGAAAACCACGCTCTCGACAGCAAAATCAATATTCGGCTTCACAGACAGCTCGAACATCGGGATTACGTTTTTCCCTGCGATCCAGACTGTCCCCTGCTTTCTTCCATCTGAATTGAACGGGAAGAACATACCTGTCCTTATCCCAGCATCAATCGACCAAGATAATTACTGGAGGATGGCAAGGGATGTAGCTGAAAAGTTAGGCTATTACAAGCCCGCACAAATACATGGAAGGTTTTTGCCAGGGCTGCAAGGGATGTCAGAGGAGGGAAAGATGTCCTCATCTGTGGAATCGACATGCATATTCACTACAGACACACCGAAAGCTGTCCGCGAGAAAGTAATGAAGCACGCGTTCTCTGGCGGAGCGAGGAATGTTGAGGAGCACAGGAAGTTCGGAGGCAATCCTGATATAGATGTTTCCTACCAATGGCTTGCATTCTTTGAGGAGAGCGATGAAAGGCTGAAGAAAATCTACGACGACTACAAGTCTGGCAAGATGCTGACAGGGGAGTTGAAGCAGATTCTGGTGGACAAGTTGAATGAGTACCTGAAAGGGTTTCAGGAAAGGCGGGAAAAGGCTAAAGACAGGCTGGACGATTTTATTGTAAGGGATTAACAGCCTAAAAAATATCGAAAGGAATATCATAATATTTCGATACAATTTCAATTATTTCTTTTTTCCTTCTAGGATTAAGCGATATTTCCAATCCGTAATGGGTGGGTTTAGAAAGTATCAAACCGTCTTTTATCATTTCTTTGCAGGCTTCTTTTATCTGCTTCGCTACATTCTTAGGCTGGCCTTTTGGAAGATTGTCAAGACTTGTGTGTTTTCCACCCCAATGCCTTAATAATTTGAACAGAATCCAGGCCCTTTCTTCTTCTCTCATATATTAAATTTGTTTATCTTTAATATAAAAAATATGTAAATTAAATTTTACAATAAAAGTAAAAATATTTATACTAGCTTTTTCAAGAATATCCTATGGAACAGGACTCTATAATGATTGGAATTTTTGGAAGAACACCTGCTCTTAGAGTTTTCGACTTTCTTTTAGATAATAATATATTTGACTACACAAAAACTGACATAGCTAAGGGCGCCGGCATAACAAGGCCGACACTGTACAAAATATGGGATAAATTCATTAAATGGGGCTTGGTTGTGAAAACAAGAAAAATCAACAGAACACAGCTCTATAAAATCAACTTACAGTCGCCTATTGTGAAAAAGGTAATGGAAATAGAAATGAAGGTTAGCCTGCAGGAGATTGAACCAAAAAGAAACAATATTATGAAGCCAGTTGCGGCTAGATTGTAAAATAAAGTATTAATCGTTTTTTTCCCATTGGTAAACTCAATGCCAAACTCATTGCCAATTCGAATAGAAAACTGGACATGGTATGAAAGAGAAGCCAGAAGATGGGTAAATACCATAAGCCAATATACGTCTACAAGTTCGAGTCAACATACATTTCAACAAGCTTTAGATGTGTTTTATTCTATATTTGCTGAAGATGGGAATCTGCTTGTCCAAGGACTCAGATTTGGTTTTCAAGGAGTTTTAGACCGACAAATAGACCTCACATGCAATTATCTCGGCATTACAAGAATTGAATTAGAAAACGCTTATTTTCTGTAAGTTACTTAAGCCTAACCTACCAATATTACTCTTAGTGAACGTGATGCCCTTCCAATTTCTACGCTAACTGCAACCGAAGTTTTTTCTACTCCTAAAACTAAACCATTAAGAGAGGATAGTAATGAATGACAAAGAGCTGCTCAATCGACTGCATACCCACGAAAAAAGAATCCTAAAAGCGTTAGAAGGCAAGAAATCCTTGACAATCCAAGAGCTCGAGCATGAGACAGGATTAAATAAGGACTCAATCGAGAAAGCATCCTTATGGGCAAAAGTGAAAGGCGTCTTAAAAATAGACGAGGAGACGTCTGAAACTTTGGAATTAACAAAAGAAGGCGAAGAATATGCTGAGCATGGCCTCCCAGAAAAAAACCTTCTGAAACTTGTCGAGGATGGGGAAATATCTATTCTTGAATTGAAAAAAAAACTCAAGAAATTCGATATAGGCTTGGTCTGGGTCAAGAAAAACAACTGGGTTGTAATCAAGAAAGGGCAGCTGGAATTGACATCTAAAGGAAGCAAAGCAACAAAAGAGCAGCTGCCAGAAGAAAAAATACTCATTAGCCTGAAAAACCATGAGCAAATGCCAAAGCTATCCGACAGGTCATCATTAGAAAACCTTGAGAAAAGAGGGCTGATCAAGAGAAAGGTCAAAAAAAAGCGGGAAATATTCCTGACAGACCTAGGAAAAAAAATTCTTCCGAAGCTTGTGATAAAGGACGAAATAGGTCAGTTGACGACAGAAATCCTAAAGGAGAAATTGTGGAAAACACAGCTCATTCGCCCATATGACGTTACTTTGCCGTCAACAAAAATCAACCCTGGAAAAAAACACTACATAACCCAAATCATCGAGTACATCCGTGGCATATGGACTGACATGGGGTTCAAAGAGATGACTGGCCCATTGTTGGACATATCATTCTGGAATTTTGATTCCTTGTTCCAGCCTCAGGATCATCCTGCCCGAGATTTGGCAGATACATTCTACATGAAAATACCTGAGAAAGGGAAGTTGCCAGACAATCAATTAGTTGAGAAGGTTAAGCTCACACACGAGAATGGTTGGGACACTGGATCATTAGGGTGGCAGTACAAATGGAATCCTGAATTTGCGAGGAGATGTGTCTTAAGGACTCATACTACATCTTTATCCGCGAGAACAATTGCGAAATTAAAGTCGGAAGACTTACCTGTGAAATATTTTGCTGTAGGTCGATGCTTCAGAAACGAGACTTTGGATTGGAAACATCTTGCTGAATTCTACCAGACAGAAGGAATAGTTGTTGGTGAAGACGTAACCTTTCGACAGCTGCAGGGCTACCTAAGAAGATTTTTTGAAAAAATGGGATTCCCAAAGACGAGGTTTAGACCAGGATACTTTCCATACACAGAGATGAGCCTTGAAGTAGAAGTATGGCATCCTGCTCATAAGCAGTGGATGGAGTTGGGGGGGTCAGGTATATTCAGGCCAGAGGTTGTTAAGCCGTTGCTAGGAAAAGATGTCCCGGTTCTTGCTTGGGGATTAGGGTTTGATAGAATAATCATGGACAAATATAAAGTGGATGATATCAGAAAGTTGTACTTATCAGATTTAAAACAGCTAAGGGAAGCGCAAATGTGGTTGGGTGTATGAGTAAAATCAACATTTCAGATATTATTAAAAAAGGAGAGTCGGAATTTCTAGAGTTAAAAAGCTCTTTGTCAGATTCAAATAGAATTGTTGAAGAGATTTGTGGATTGGCAAATGCTTCCAAAAATTCGGCTTTTAGAGATATTGATAATTTGTTAGAGGAAAAAATAATAAATAGGGGGGGATATGGGAAAAATATCTATTATATTCTTGTTTAAGGTTCAAAATGGACCGAGAATGGACCGAAAAAAATAAAGGCGAGTAAATGAGGAAACTAACAGAACTAACAAAAAAAGACCCGAGAATAAAGAAGGTCTATGATTATGCGAAGAAGAAGTATGATCAGGCTGACTTACCACAGCACAATTTTGAGCACATCATCCGCGATTTATTCAGGACATTAATGATTGCTGACACAGAGAAAGGAGTCAATTATTCTGTTCTCGTTCCTGCTGTTCTTTTGCATGACATCGGAGCAACAGAAGGTGATTACTGGAAACACAATGAAACTGGGCCAAAAATTGCAGAGAGAGATCTCCCAAAATTCGGATTTAATAATGATGAAATCAGACAAATCGCGCATTGCATAGCTTCACATAGTGAAACTAAGTCGAAAATTAAACCTCAAACCATTGAGGCAAAGATACTTTTTGATGCAGATAAGCTTGAAAAAAGCGATTTATTAAGTCTTTTTCCTATGGTTAGAGCTTCTTATGAATTTGGTTACGATTTAAAGAAATCAGTAGAAACTTTTATGTCATATGCAGATATTAGAAATTCTGAGTTCTATACAAAAGAGGCATCAGATATCGATAATAATGGTATTGAAAAAAACAAAGATTTTAGCAAGGAACTCAAAAATACTCTTAAAAAACGCAAAGACTTCCTAGCAACCGAGGAGGATGTGTGGTAATCATGGCAGTAATAACAATCGATAGAAAAGATTTTTGCCAGCTGGTAGGAAAAGATTTCACCATGCAGCAAATAGAAGAAAATATCCCGATGATGGGAACAGGATGGGAGGGGTCAGAAGGAGACACATTCACAGTAGAAATCTTCCCAAACAGGCCTGACATGCTATCTGTCGAGGGTCTGGCAAGGGCATTCTCATCTTATATGGGTGTGAAAACTGGTTTAAGAAAGTACAAACTGGAAGGCTCTGAAGAAATGGTAATAATAGAAGATAAAGTCTCGAAGGTAAGGCCATACTTTGTCTCGTGTGTGATCAAAAATGTCAAATTTACAGATGATTTCATCAAGTCAATAATGCAGGTCCAAGAAAAACTCCATATCACCCACTGCAGGAAAAGAAAGAAAGTGGCGATAGGGCTGCATGACTATGATAAGATTGCATTTCCAGTCATCTACACAACCAAACCAAAAGAATTCAAATTCATTCCCTTGGAGCAGAAAGAAGAAATGACCTTGCAGCAGATCCTCGAAGAATTGCCGAAAGGAAAGGATTATGCCTGGGTCTTAGAAGGGATGAAAGAATATCCCCTGCTTCATGACGGGCGAGGCAAAGTCTTGTCAATGCCGCCTATAATCAACTCCGAAGACACGAAAGTAGAAGAAAACACAAAAAACATCTTCGTCGACATCACAGCAACAGATGAGAAAGCGGCGAATGAAGTCCTGAATATAATCGCAACCACTTTTGCTGACCGGGGGGCGGCAATCCATAAAATAAAAATCAAATACGAGGACAGAATGGTTTACACTCCTGACTTATCAACAAAAATAATCACAATTAATCCAAACTACGTCAACAAGCTTCTCGGATTGATACTAACCAATCTACAAATAACCCAATGCCTCCAGAGAATGGGATATGATGCAGAAGAAGTAACAAAAGATAAGATTGAAGTGAAAACTCCCTGCTACAGGACAGACATCATGCATGGCATAGACATAGTCGAGGATGTGGCAATAGCTTACGGCTATCAGGCATTCGACCCTGAAATCCCGAAGATATCGACGATTGGAGATGAAGACGAGAAAGAAATCTTCTGCACAAGACTGCGTTCGCTTCTTGTCGGGTATGGGATGCAGGAGGTTGTGACATTCATTCTTTCAAACAAAAACAGCCTTTTCAAAAAAATGTGCATGGATGTTAAGCCTGTTGCTGAAACTGCTAATGCCAAGACAAGCGAGTATGATGTTGTCAGGAATTGGCTGCTGCCTAGTCTGATCGAGGTTCTTTCAAGAAATAAGCACAATGAATACCCGCAGAATTTGTTTGAGGTTGGAGATGTAGTCTCCCTGGAAGATAATGATATTGGAAACAAATCAATGAAAAGGCTTGCTGTTGCACTTTGCCATTCTAAAGCGAATTTTTCCGAGATGAAATCTTTAGTCGAGAGCATCCTAAGCAATGTTGGCGTTAATGATTATGGAGTTGAAGAATCAAATGCTCCTTGCTATATTACTGGCAGGGCTGCAAAGTTTGTTGTTAATGGGAAAGTGTTGGCAAGGTTTGGCGAGATTAATCCTAAAGTTCTTGAGAACTGGGGATTAGAAATGCCTGCTGCTGGCGGAGAGATTTGCGTTGACCTTTTGTTTGGCTTGATTAATGGGAAGGAAGTTTCATCAAAAACTGGGAAGTGTGAAGTGAAGCTAGCTGAGGAGAAAGGAATTGAAAAACCGCCAGAAAAAAGAGATGTCGAATTTGAAAGAATAGACACAGAAAGATTATTCTACCAAGACCCATACATGAAAGAAGCGCAGGCTAAAGTCATTGAAATCAATGGGAAAGAAGTGATTCTTGACAAAACATTGTTCTTTGCGTTCTCTGGAGGGCAGGCGTCTGACAGAGGAACGATTAATGAAATACCGCTTGTTGAAGTTAAGAAAGCTAATCATAAGATAGTCCATATACTTGAAAAAGAGCCTGATTTTAATACAGGGGATACTGTCCAGTTAAGCTTAGGCTGGGAAAGAAGATACAACCTGATGAAGTTGCATTCAGCCGCACATATAGTTTATTACCCGTTCGTTGAAAAGCTTGGGAAGCCGAAAATTATCGGATCAAACATAAACCCAGACAAAGCAAGGATAGACTTTCTGTATGACAAGCCGATAACACAAATAATACCTGAGATTGAGAAGGAAGCGAATGAAGCAATTGCAAAAGGATTGGAGATAAAGTCAGAGCCTGACAAAAAAGATCCCGAGAAAAGATGGTGGAAGTGCGGCAGCTGGGGAATGCCTTGCGGCGGAACACATGTAAAAAATGCTTCTGAAATCGGAAAGATTAAGTTGAAGAGAAAGAACATAGGCGGTGGGAAGGAAAGAGTTGAAATTACTTTAATGTGATTTAAAGTCCAAAATAAACTATTATATCTTCTGAGTCATCTTATCCTGCAAATCTTTGTCTAAAATCTTCTGCAAATTTTTCTAGATCTAATAACATATCGATACCTTCTCTTGATTTGTAAACATTAGGGTTTCTTTTATTTCTTATATTATTAAATGAGGACCCAAAATAAGCTCTTGCAAAATCAAAAAAGTCTAGAGTTTTGAATTCATCAGGAACATATAAAATAACAGATTTTACATTAAACATGCTATAAAACTGGAATTCAATCTTTAAATATTTGATTTTCTCCCGCTGTGACACATTCATCCCACTTTTCCTCCAAAAGATACTAAAACCATCCCACTAAATTCACATTGTGGAGAGTATGGATAATTTGATAATTCTTACAGGCGAGGATAAGGTTAGAAGATTCCTTCAAACATTATCAGACCAGGAGAAAATAGAGCTAATAGAAGAAGTCGAAAAAATGATAAAGCTGAAGACTTTGGATTTAGGCATGATCCATGGCATAGAAAAAAAACCTTCAATTGAATACAAATTTATCAATGATTACTGACCTACAAACCTTTCAAAGAACCTCTGCCAGAATCCCTTCGGCTTGGGGGGCGTATAACTCCTCCCAGTCAGGTTTGCAGCAAGCTTCTTGATCTCAACAGATGCCGGAGAATCAGGGTCATAAGAGACAACAGGCTGCTTTTGCCCTAAGCTTAAAGGAACATTTCTATCTTCGGGAATTTGCGAGATCACAGGCACTCCAAGAAGTTCGGTTATCTGCTCCGGCGTCATTTCATAATCCTCTCCAGTAATTCTATTGACAACAACACCAATAACATCGATGTTTGATTCCTGAGCAAGCTTAATCATCTTTAATGCGTCAGTAACTGCTGGAAGATTAGGGTTGGTGATGATTATGGACTCGTCTGCTGATGCCAATGCTGATAAGGCCTCTTTCCCAAGCCCAGCCGCGCTGTCGATGATGACATAATCTGATTTTCCGAGCAGCGAGAATGTAATTTCCGGAAGTCTTGAAACGTCTACACCCCTAAGGTCATTCAATCCAAGCGAAGCAGGGATAACATCAAAACCATAAGAATGCGGATAGATTGCGTCTTTAAGCCTAGATTCCCCTTTAAGAACATCATGAAGCGTGTTTTTCGGGAGGTGCAGGCCTAGATGCATTCCTAGGTTTGGAGTGGTCAGATTGCCGTCCATTACTATTACTTTCTGTCCGAAGTCTGTTAATGCTGCTGCAAGGTTGCTTGCCAGAGTGGTCTTTCCTACTCCTCCTTTTCCTGATGTTACTACTATTAGCCTTGTCATCGCTATCTAAGCAATTATTATGTGTTTTAGGTTATTAAGTTTATTTTTCTTCAGTCGTCCCTACGGGACACGCCGTGGGCGGAAGGTTGACAATATTTAGGTTATTATTTTCTGATATACTTATTCCATAAATTTATTTAATCATTAATGATATTTTCTTTTCCTATTTTTCATACTTCTATATCCTAATCTTGCACATCTTTCACCAATTGCGCCACAAATACGATCAACTTCTGCTTGATTGCTAGCCGTTAAAAAAAAAGAATCCCCCCCTCCATTCATTTGAAATTCAAATCCTGATTCTCTTAAATAAGCAGTTGCTACCCCCAAAACTCCACTGCTACGTACTTCGACATAGCAATAACCTCCTGATACTTTTCCTGGTGTTAGATAACCTCCCATATTACTCTAACCTCCTTTTATTTCGACCCACATCAGAGGTTAGTCCTCTTATCAGCCAGAAAAAGAATCATCCCAACTCCACTCAGCACCATCTGAGCAAGTGGATGATATCGAAATCTACGTAATCTAATCTAACATTTTTGAAATTCTGATTACCTAGTTTCATAACCTAAAATTTAGGATTGCCAAGTATTTAAAAATAACATTTCGTTCTGTTATCAAACAAGACTCCAACTAGAAAGAGAAGCAACCAATTTGATACCTTTTACTTTTTCAGCAGCAGCTTTCCCTTCTGCCAGTCATTGATAATCATAAAGTAGACTCGCTTCTCATCAATCATCCCGCCTTTCTTGAGCATGTTTCTGGCCTTGCCTAGCTTGCTGATAATAAAATCAAACCTTTTTGTTTTGACTTCAATCCCATAAAACCTTTCGAAAGCTTTTTTGTCTTTCTCCAGAAAAGTTTTGATTATGCTTCTTGCAACATCTTCTGGGTCTTCAACTCTTGAAGAATCCAAAACACCGGTTAGAGCCTGTTTAAGCTTATCTTCTTCTGACAGCGGGATAACGCCAGGAGTATCCAACAGCCTTATATCAGGCCCGCCGCTTATCCACTGAACACCTCTTGTGAACCCTGGGATAGGAGAGACTTTAGCTTTTTTCCTGCCGGCAAGTGCATTTATCAGGGAAGATTTTCCTGTATTTGGGTATCCAATAACGCCAACACTCAGCATTCGCCTGCGGGACCTTTTCTTAGCGATTTCAAAAATCTTCTTCTTCAGGAATGTTATGCCGCGCCTGTTCTTAGTGCATACAAAAACACAAGGGGCGTCTTTCTCGAGAATCCTTCTATTCTCCCTCACAGTTCCCATCCTTACGAGGTCTGCTTTATTGACTGCGAAGATCAGAGGCTTCCTATAAAGCTTAACCATCTTCTCTGCCTTCCTGTTTCGGGTTTCCTGAGGCATCCTTGCGTCGAGAACTTCTATCACTACATTCGACTCTTCTATGACTTGCCTTACTACTTCCCAGAATTCCTGCATAGACATGATTAATCTTGAGAGTAAGAAGTTAAATAATAATTATTTGAGGCTTTTCTTAAGGGCTTTAGCTTCTTCCCTTACTTTTTCCAGTGTTTCGCTGAATATGCTGTCAATTCTCTCCTTCCATTGAGGCGGGGTTATGAACTCTTCGTGGAGTGTAAAATATTTTTCAATCAATTCGTCGAATCTGGACTCGGCTTCCTTAAAGGATGAAGACTCAGCAAACTTCACAACCAAAAGGTCCCTGTTGCCCCTAAGATATGTTAAATAGAATGTCAGGAGCTGCTCATCCCTGTTAATTCCAAATGAGTCAAAACCAGTCCCTGCAGCAGTCTTGCCGAATACATTGTAAAGCCTTTCAAACTCAGGCATAAACATATTGTCTTTGTAGCCAACTTCTTTCATAGGGTTAATCCCTAAAGCGCTTAAGAATACGAATATTCTTGCACATTTTGAGCAGTCGGCGCACCACCTTTTGTCTTTTGCGGCTTCTGTCTCTGCCCAGCATGACATCAGGTATTTCAGGCTTTTTGGATAGCGCTTCTTAAGGATTGATAAAATAGCGAGCTCATGCAGCCCTTGCAAAAAGGTTGTTGTATATACTTCTCCTTCTGATAAGGCTTGGGTTAAAATAGACAATTCTTCTGTTGCTTGTTCTGATTGCTCGTAATCTGGTATAACCTTCAAATTATCCTTGTCGTAGAAGAACTCATTGCAGCTCGCTTCATTTGAGAAAACGATGTAGCCAGCCTTCTTCTTGTAGGCGAAAGGCAGAGATAACAAACACCATGAAGTTAATGCGAGCTCCCACCCGAACCAGCCTTCCCCATATTCCCTCAAATTCCCGAGTGGGTTTTCCAGATAATAGACTTTCTCATTTTCCTTTTCACTGAATTTTTCTATTAATTTCAGCTTATGCTTCCTTGCGTATTCTTCTGTCGGCTCATTAAAGTAAACTAAGGTTGGATGCAAGCCTATCTCTTTAGCAATGTTGTATGTCAGGAAGCTGTCCTTTCCGAATGTGAACGGAATAATTATGTTTTCGTCTATTGTCTCAGGAAATTTTGGCGGCACATCTTTTGTCTCTGAGAATTGTGCTCTTGAGTTTAGCATGGTCTTTAGAATAGGGACTACTGAAGTTCCCCTTTTGCCTTTGCACAAATACCAGTAAGCAGGCAGAAATCTCATGAAGCATTGGTTTGCCCATGAATAAGCATGGGGGTATCCTGTGTTATATTCCAATCGGATAGTCTCTTTGAGCAGGAAAGGCAAATGCGCTGTGAATATGTAGGTTATGTTGTCGACTAATTTCACTTTGTTCTCTTCAGGGTAGTCCTTCCAAATAGAATTCGGATACTCAATGCTTAAATCTGTTGAGAGAGGCTTCGAAGAAATTTTAATCCTGACGCCTTTTTTTATTGTTATTCCATTAATTTTTACTGGGATGTCTCTTTCATGCCAGACCCTCCATTTTCTAAGCTTGTGGTTGAATTTACCGCCTGTTTTTTGCGTTTCATTTGAAAAATCAGCATTTTCTTTGGTTTCTTTCATTTTATATCACTTTCCAATCCTTTTCAAGGCAGACTCAATAATTTTTAGTATAATCTGATTGTATGTCATTCCAGCTGTATAGCAAGCCTTTGGGAATCTTGAGTTTTCTTTTGGGTCTGGGATTAATCCGGCAATAGGGTTGACGTCGATTACATTCGGCACTCCATTCCTGTCAAGCCTCATGTCAATCCTCCCAAAATCCAAGCACTCCAACGCTTGAAAAGTGTCTAACGCAGTTCTTTTGATCATATCTTCAAGTTTTTTATCAATCTTTGCCGGGCATATCACAGTCTCCACTTCACTGTCAGGAGAATCCCATACCCACTTAACATCATAACAGTCAAATTTAGGGACGCCTTCAGGCAGGTTGTCAAAAGTGATTTCAACTATAGGCATGATTTCAGAAGGATTGCCTATCAGCGAGACAGTGAATTCTCTTCCATCCAAGAACTCCTCAACTAAAGCAGGCTGGTGATATTTTTTTATTATTGATGCAGCAGTCTCCCTAAGTTCTTTCTCATTATTGACTAAAGACTTGCCTGTTATTCCGCGGCTTGAGCCTTCGGTGTTCGGCTTCACAAATAATGGGAACCTAAGATTTTTGTCTAAGGGGTCGTTTGGTGATTTAAACAGCTGGAATTTTGCTGTTGGTATTTTATAATAAGACAGTATCTCTTTTGTTCTCGTTTTATCCAAAGCTATTCCCAGTGTTAAGGCATTAGACCCTGTATAAGGGATATTCAGCATATCAAGCATCGCCGGTATCTGGGATTCCCTGCTCTCTCCATTCAATCCTTCTGCTATATTGAATACGATATCCAGCTTGGACTGTTTGAGTTTTTCATAAGCATTTTCATCCGCTTCTATCAATAAGACTTCATGCCCGCCGGATTCTATCGCACCTTTGATAGCGTTGATAGTAGACATATCATCAAATTCAGCATACCTGTCAGACTCTCCTCTGACATAATCCTCGGGAATAGAATTAAAAGTAAGGCCTACTTTCATCAGGCATAACCTCGAACTAAGCTTAGAAATAGGTTATATTCGTTCTCCCCGCACCGCTCGGGAGGCTCCTCACTATCACTGTCCAATATAATATTTTGCATTTTGTTTTTTGTCCCTCTTTTGGAAAGCAATAACTAAATTAATATATGAAGCATGTATTTAAACTTTTATTTGAGTGCTTTTAGGATTTTTAACCGTATTTTTAGCGCTTTTTGGATTTGCGGCTTTTTTTCTAAAGACAAGTGCCTGTGTTTGCAGATGAAAATATCCGCTGAGTTATATAATGATGAATCACACCTTTTTCCAGATCCACTTGAAGATTTTTACAAGCAATTTTACCCCGATAAACGCTGGAATCAATACTATGAACACGTAGAGTATCCACACCAAGACCTTTGTGAGCACAACAATCGGGACAGTTATTAAGTCAATTCCAACCATAGTGACATCTTGAATGCTATTCCTTATTTTTGTTCTCAACTCTTTTCCCATATCTTCTGGGATAAGTTTTATTTGCTTTTCTTGGGTTAATCTCACCGTTACTGTTGTGTAGTCGGATTCTTTTTGTGTCTGCTCTATTGAGTATCCGTATTCCCTAAGCAGCCGCATCACTTCCAGCCTTTTGTTGGTTATCTTCATTATTATCTCGAGGTTGTAATCGGTTACGTTTAGTCCTTGCTCAGCTTTTTTTAAGAGGCGGTCGTAGACGTCTAAAGCTTCGGTCAGTATTTGTATTTCGTCTTGTTTTTTCTCAACGCTTACCTTGTAGAGCTGTATGTCTGCTTGGCTTACATCAAAATTATTTACCATCCAATCTGTGAACGAATCAAAATTATCATAAGGTATTCTTAGTTGGGCTGTTATTGCAACCTGGCTGAAATCATCATTCTTGCTCATAGATTCAATCCAGCCGTTGAGTGATTGGGTTTTTTGGCGCAAGATCTCATAATCAGACACTGCGTCTTTGGTCTTAACATTAATAGAGCCTTTCTTTATGTTGTATTCTGTCGGGCTGGCTAGGATATCGGTTGCTTTTTGGTCTATAGTCCTTTCGTATTGGCCTCCACCTATATAATCCAAGTTCGGCAGCGGAGAATAAGCGCCAGGCGCGTATGTTTTATAGCCTGACAAAAACATTAAGTTTCCCAAGAAGTTGAAGAGGATAACACCGAAAACTAGTAAGGCGACAGCAATTCCTACTGAAGCTAGTTTGTGTGTTTTCACGAATTCGGTTGCTTTTTTGATTTTTTTATCCATGGTCTCGTCCGATAATTGAATTTGGTGATAAGGCTTAATAAAGGAATGGATTATGTTCGGTTTCAGCCGTTTGATGATGATCAAATATAAAATTATGGATTAAAATATCTCAAGCCCTTATTAACCCCAGCAACTTCTATATTCCCACTAAAGAGTCAAATCTTAGCCGAGAATGCCTCTTTCACATACTTTACAAACTTGTTGGCGACATTCATCATTATCACTTTTTATAATAATTATTATAGAAATAAGTAATATTGAAACTTTACTGATGGTAGATATGTGGGCAAAATTAGTAGTATGAGTTAATCATCTGGGAAAAACTTTTTGTTGAAGCAGTCATCGCACATCCCGGCATGCCAATCCTTATTGTGGGCGGATATTCTTTTGCTGCATTTTGAGCAGCTGAAATTCATGTCTTCGCCATGTTTTTTGTGAAAGGTTTTCATCTTTTCTTTCATGTCTTCAGAACCCATCGTTTCATAAAAAATCTCATCAGACCAGAAATTTTCATCCTCATTTTTCTTGGTTTTCATTATTTCATCCCCTTTTATTTATTCTTCTAGGGACTTGAATGCGAATGCCTAATGGGCCCGATGGGATTCGAACCCACGACCTTCAGCTTAGAAGGCTGCCGCTCTATCCAAACTGAGCTACGGACCCATGAATAATATTCAACCTTGATTTATAATAATCTTTTGGCAGGAATTAATTTTTATGCTTATTCTAAATTATCTCGAATCGTTCGATTATTTTCTTGTCTTCTAGATCCTTCAACATCCTAAGCTTCAATTGAGCTGTTAAGTAAACATCACCTAAAAAGGAAGATTTATTGAATAAATGGTGTGAAAGCGTTATTTAAGCGAAGGATTTTTTAGTTTCGTAAGCAACCCCTCTCAAATTAGGAGCGGGTGGTCGGTGGTGGGGCGAGCTAAACTTGACATCAAAGATGTTTTATTGTTGAATTCAAAAGTAAAAGATTATAGAATAGGTGAATTTGAAGGTATATTATTCGTTGAAGATAATATTAAATGGATATCATTAGTTAAAGATAATGGTGACAAAACAAAATGAATCCTCAAGATAAAGCATTGGTTGTATTTCAGAGCAAGAAAATCCGAAGAATATGGTTTAAAGATGAGTGGCATTATTCTTTGGTTGATATTGTTCAAGCTTTAACAGAAAGTGTTAATCCTACCGATTATCTGAAAAAATTGCGAAAAAGAGATGCAGAACTTGGAAGTTACCTAGGGACAAATTGTCCCCATGTAGAAATGCTGACTGAAACAGGTAAAAAGAGAAACGTTCTTGCAGGAAATACAAAAGATGTTTTTCGGCTTATTCAATCAATCCCAAGTAAAAATGCTGAACCTTTTAAGAGATGGCTTGCAGAAGTAGGAAAAGAACGAATTGATGAAATAGAAAATCCCGAGCTTGCTCAAGCAAGAATGAAAGAAATTTACTCTGCAAAAGGATATCCTAAAGATTGGATTGATAAACGGTTAAGAGGTATTGCTATAAGGCAAAATTTGACTGATGAATGGAGAGAAAGAGGCATTGAAGAACAAAAAGATTTTGCTATTCTTACAGCAGAGATTTCTAAAGCAACATTCGGAATGACTCCAACTGGGTACAAAAAGTTCAAAAATATTCCAAAACAATCCCAAGCTAATTTAAGAGATCACATGAATGATTTAAAGCTAATTTTTACAATGCTGGGTGAACGTATGACAACCGAACTTTCACAAGATGAAAAACCAGAAACTTTTGATAAAAGTAAAGATGTTGCCAAAAGAGGTGGAAAAGTTGCAGGAAATGCTAGGATAAATGCTGAAAAAGAATTAGGTCGTCCAGTAACAACCAGACAAAACTATCTTTCTATAACAGATAAAAAAAGGAAACTCACAGATAAAAGTAAGGAATAAGGAACTCCCCCCCCGTTTCGTCGTTTAGAAATGTCCCCCTATTAACCCGTAAAGCCACTAAAAATTATTGAACTTAACATCGGGCTTAACCGAAGTTTTGACCCCTCGAAAATCCGAACAGAGCTGGAGAAATTTTCAGAGATGGGGCAAAATTTGGACGGAACGAGGTGCAACCGAGTGAAGTCGGTTAAGCCCTGTTAAATACCCCTGAAAACTTGGAAGGGTTGAGTTTTAGTGCAACGTTCGGCGAAGCCGAAAAACTCAAAGTAAATTTGGAGTCCGCCTATCAAGCGAAGAAAGTGAGCAATCAAGACAAAAAAAGATTAAGGACAAGAAAATAAAATATTATCGAATACATGCGCCTTCTGTACACCCATTTGGACAGGTATATTTTTCAAATTTTAATTCATCACCATCACAATATTTTTCAAATAACACATTAGGTTCACTTCCGCATAAATCATTGTTTAAGGCACAACCTACTGGGGATCCATCTGGTTCTTCTAAAGTAACGAAATCGCAAACAGTTAATTCTCCACTAACATAATAATCAATTCCATTTTCTTTATCTTCACAAGTTTTATTTTTTTCAGGAAGATCCTGCGGTTGATTATTTTGTTTACCCGTATTTGGATTACATCCAACTAATAAAGTAACTGCAAGAACTAAGAAAATCAATAATAGTATTTCTTTCCTCATAGTATTTATTCCTATTGCTTAGAATATATAAATTTTGTTATTGATTCGAATTATGTTGAAGTTATTTTCTTGCCCTATTCAGTAGGACTCCAAATTTATTGTATTTAACAACTATTAAGCGAGATAAACATTCGCAAAAACAGCTTAATAGGGACAAAAAGCGAAATTTTATATATTTCCCGTACGATAAGTAATACGATAAGTGAAAACGAGACTCTTTCGTCAGAAGAAAGATACCGATTAATTGGGAAGCTAATTGAGGAAATACAACTTAGAAGATATTCACAGCAAACTGGCAAATCCTACATCTCTGTCGTGAAAGATTTTCTTGACTCAGGCAAAACTCCAAGAGAATTTCTGCTATCATACTCCACTAAAAGTAAGTCAACAATGAGGTCTATATACTTTGCTCTGAAATTCTTTTATGAGAACGTTCTGAACAAAGGCTTCGAAGAGGAACTGCCTCTTGCCAGAAAATCCTTAAAGCTACCAATAGTACTAAGCAAAGAGGAAATAAACAAAATGATCGAATCAACGAACAACATGAAACATAAGCTTGTTATTATGTTTCTGTATTATGCTGGGCTTCGTTTGGATGAAGCTAGAAATATCAAATGGCAGGACATTGATTTTGACAGGGAGATCATCCACCTAAAAACTGCAAAAGGCGACAAAGAAAGGATAGTATTCCTTCATAAAAAACTGATTGATATTTTGAAAATATATGGGGTACGTAAAGAGGGTCCAATTTTTGTTTCTCAAAGAGATGGAAAATATAACAAAAGAACAATACAACAAATCATAAAATCTGCTTCTAAGAAGGTAGGAATTAAAAAGAATGTAACGCCCCATACATTAAGACATAGTTTTGCAACCCATTTGTTAGAGAGTGGTGCGGATATTAGATACATCCAGTAGTTACTAGGTCATAAAGATCTAAAAACAACGCAGATCTATACTCATGTAGCTAATAAAGATATCAAAAGATTAGCAGATTTAATTTAAGCTTTTTAGAAGCATTATTTTCTAAAAGCAATTTATCAACAACAATCCAGAACTCTATTTTCAGTATTTTAGGTGATGTTTACTTAACAGCTCAGCTTCAATCGTTCTTTTAATACCAAAACAATATGGAGTAACTGATTTCGATCATGGATTTATTTCACCTTGATCTGAATATACCATGTTTTTCAACAATCCTTACAGAAAAACAAATTTAAATCCCTTATTTTAACCCTAAAAACGAACATAAGAAAGGAAATGCAGCCTTGAAAGTATCGCAAACATAACTACGCTAAAGTCAGGCACAATAACAGTGAATAAAAGCTTCAGCCCAATATACTTAGGCTCGGTGTACATCCCGGAAATATATTCAGCGACTTTTGAAAACATCTTCATGAAATTGATGTATGTCTTGGTATCCATTACAAATTTGATTATCATGCTAACCCCGAATGAAAATAGTATTTGTTTTACGCCATATTTAAGCCTTGCTTTCTTACTTTTCAATAGTAGACATGTTGCTTAATTAAACATAAAATTCTATCCAATCTAATCATATCCATTTGACTTGTTTACATTATTTTGAAATTTACTAATCCGCCAACAATCTCTGTCATTGTGTCATATTTATTCAATCTGTTTCTGAATTTTTTTCCCATTATCCCAAATTTCTTCATTTTGCCTATTGCATGTTCTATTACAATCCTTTCTTTTGCTAATTTTCTGTTGTGCTTCTTCTGTTCTTTTGTCAGTTTT
>Ga0210018_1000056_pt1 | contig 45767 bp, 50 predicted proteins | sample CryGeyCG2014_010_2_FD_183967 | JGI IMG/M metagenome (GOLD analysis project Ga0210018, IMG submission 183967) | Groundwater microbial communities from aquifer - Crystal Geyser CG09_land_8/20/14_0.10 (SPAdes) (version 2) | ecosystem: Environmental > Aquatic > Deep subsurface > Groundwater | place...
CCGTATTTTAAAGCATGGCCCTTGCCCTGATTGATATCGTAATGAAAAAATTTAATTTTCTCGTTTAAATAACTAAAACTCGGCTGATAATTTTTACTGCCGTCATCAACCACAATAATTTCATAGTCAGAAAAATTAGCAGTCAGCTCAAAATTCAGTAAATTCAAATTATCATTAAATTTCTGATTAATATTATACACCGGCACGATGACTGAAATTGTCTTTTTTTCTGGCATAAATATAGTAAATAATGAGTAAAATCAAACACAACCCCATCACGCCAGCCATAATCCAGACCAGCTGCCCAATTGACGCGTGCCAAATCAAAATTAAAACCAATTGCAAGACGCCAATTCCAGCCAACAGCCAGACAAACTTTGTCTGATTAATCGCCAGTAAATATTGCGAGATTAAATAAACTAAACTGTAAAAAAGCATTGCCAGCCCGAACCAGCCCAAATAAGGCGCCATGGCGAGAAATTGGCTGCCGACAATTATCTTGACGATTAAACCGGGCAGTAAAAAATATATGGCCGTGGCCATCGCCCCGGCAATTAAAGCTATGCCCGCTGAATTTTTTAAGATTTTGCCATGGTCGCCCTGATTAGTATGCGCCGCCACGCTCATCGGAAACATCACCGCGACCAACGGCCCGATAACAAAAAATATTATATGCCCGATGACTGCCAAAGCCGCGTATTGCCCCGCGTCCGCGGGATCAAAAAAATGCTTGGCTAAAATTATATCAATATTCATCAGCCAAGTCATGAAAAAAAATGTAAAAAAAACCGGCATTAAATATTGCCGCATGACTGGCATATCTTGGGAGGTGATGAATCGTCTCTCTCCATTATTTTTATAGCTAAATAAAAACTTCAAAGGCAGCCAAGCCAAGACGTAGCCTGCCATGCCGGACAAGGCCACGGCGCCCACCGCGCCTGAAACGTAAAAACCGAATTTAACAAAATAATAACCGAGTAAAATTTTGACCAGGACTGACAAAGAACTCGCGATGGAAAATTGTTTAAATTTTTGTAAGCCCTGCAAAAAAGCGTTATTGACTGAACTGAGCAAAGAAACTAACATCACCAGCGCTAAAACGATTAATGGCACAACACTGGTTAAATTCAAAAAACCAGACAACCAATTTTTTATTATCAAAAACAAGATGAAGAATATCGCGCCTGTTAAAAATATTTTTTTTGATAAGCCAACTAATAAATATGCGATTTTACCCTGTTCATTTTGCGCCGTGAAACCAGCCACAGATTTGACAATCACGGTTGATAAGGTGGCCAAAGGTATGCCCAAAATTGCAACCAGAGCCAAAACAGACTGGAGTTCGCCGTAGCCTTCAACGCCTAACATTCTGGCCATTAAGAAGTTAAAAATATAACTTCCCAAACCGCCAACGGCCGAGCCAGCCAAAAAAATCAAACTGTTGCCGTAAAATTTGTTGTTTTTTATCGCCTGCATCATGCTACAATTATACCAACTAAAATACTTTTGGCAAATAAAAAAAGCCTTAAGGGGCTAAAAATTTATCATTCACCATTTATTATTTATCATTAATACGCTGGCCTGCCTACTAATCTTCTTTTGCCTTTAATGAATAATAATCCGACTATGGGCAAAACCAACCATAAAAAGCTGCCGATGTCACTGATAAAAACAGACAAAAACCAAGGTGAAAATTGGCTTAAAAATTTACTGGGCAGAATCGTCAGCACGATACTGACTAAAAGTCCGGTATAAAGCAAACCAGCAATAACGGCCTGATACCAACGTACAAAAAAATTACTCACATAACTGCTTCTCAAAATTCTTGTCCAGGCTAATATTAAAATTGTCAGAAATGCCGCCGCGGCGAATATTACCAGCATCCCCCACCAGCTATTAGCCCATTCGCCCAAATTCAAGACATCAGTAGGAAAAAAATTAGCCACCAAAAAACCAATGTAAGTGGCGAACAGATTGATCACCATTTGATGCCTGTCAAGCATAAATCCATAAATGCCGATAACTATCACTGCCAGTAATATAATCAAAATATTGCCCACATATCCTGGATTGGCAATTGCTCCAGCTACGTCCATCGCTTCTCCCGGCACTTTAAGAGTGATAGCAAAAAAATTAACCATAAAGGAATTAGATTAACTGCTACTGTTAGTATAGCATATTATAATTCCTGTTCCAATTCCTCCAATAATTTTTTGGCCTGCCTGCTTAATTTCTTCGGCGTCTTAACTGCAATCTCCACTAAGTGGTCGCCCCTGCCCCGGCCATGCAACCTGACCACCCCCTTGCCATTTAATTTAAATACTGTCCCGCTCTCCACACCAGCCGGAACCTTGAGCGTTACTGGCCCGTCAACAGTCAGCACTCCAATTTTATCTCCCAAAGCCGCCTGAACAATATTAATCTGCTGCCGAGATAAAATATTATAATCCTGGCGCTCAAACCCTGGTTCAGATTTGATTCTAAAGGTTATATACAAATCTCCGGCAGCCGCTCCTTTTTGGCCAGCTTCGCCCTGACCCCCAAGTTTTATGGATTCTCCGTTATTTATCCCGGCTGGTATTTTGATTTTTAATTGCTTGCTTAATTTTAGCCTGCCAGCTCCATGACACTGGCTACAAAATTTATCAGGCTTCTTGCCTTCTCCCTGGCAAGTCGGACAAACACTCTGTGATTGGATAATACCAAAAATAGTTCTCTGCTGCTCCGTTATCCGGCCGCTGCCTTTGCATTGCGGACAAGTTATAATTTTAGCGCTTGAGTCATAACCTTTGCCAAAACAATTATCACATTCTGCCATTTTTTCAAAATTAATAATCTTCTCAGCGCCAAAAGCAGAATCTCTCAAACTTATTTCCAGCTGATATTCAAGATCAGCGCCGGCAGTATTTGCCCTTCTCTGCCGCCTTTGTCCGCCTCCTGCGGAAAAAAAATCGCTAAAAATATCGCCTAAATCAAGATCATCAAAATTTATATTTGTCCTAAATCCCTGTGAACCAGCGGAACGCGCAAAATCCTGCCAATTAAACCCTTGGCCAGTAAATCCCCCGCCTGGCCATCCCTGTCCGCCTGCGGCAGAACCAAAACCGGCACCATTAAACGTGGCGCCAAACTGGTCATATTGCTTTCGTTTTTGTTCGTTGCCCAGTACTTGATAAGCTTCATTAATCTCTTTGAATTTTGCTTCATTGCCTGTTCCATTCTTGTCAGGATGATACTGGTGAGCCAATTTCCGGAAAGCTTTCTTTATTTCCTCCTGGTTGGCATTTTTTTGCACGCCGAGAGTTTGATAATAATCTTTTGCCATAATTAAAAAGAAACTTGAAAAACTATCCTTTAAACCCAATTTCTTCCGGCGCTTCTGCTTCTTCAATCTTACCGAATTTCTCCTCATACTTCTTGAGGTTTTCCGTCAAAGCCGCAATCACCCTTTTCAAATGCCCGGGCGACATTATGACCCTTGAGCTAACAATTCCTGCTCCCATATGCGGACTCAAATTTAAAAAATCCAAAATAAATTCTTCGCGCGAATGCGCCACCTGCATGGCGTTGGCATAAACACCTTTTAAAATTTCATCAGGGATTTTAATCTGCATCTGTCTTTGTTGCCCCTGTTGTTGATTTTGATTCTCCATAAATTTTTATCAAATTAATAAATAAACTCTTAATCACTATTTCTCATCTTTCTTGACCTCTTCATATTCCCCCTCTTGTGTTTTTCCGCCAGCCCGCCCCGCTTCGCTTGGCGAGGCCGGGGAGGATGATCCGCCCTTGGCGGACTTTTCTTCATTCCCTGTTCCCTGCCTGCCCGCCGAATTGGAGGGTTGATTGTTCCCTGCATTCTGTTGAGAATACATTGCCGCCCCGACTTTCTGTATTTCAGTAGAAAGCTCCTCTGTTGCCTTTTTAATAGCTGCTACATCATCCCCCTTGCTTTGAGCGAGAACATTTTTCAGAGCTTCTATTTTTTCCTTAACGGTTTTTTTAAGCGCTTCCTCTACCTTATCCCCGGCGTCTTTCAAAGCCTTTTCCGAAGTATGGATTAAAGTCTCGGCAATGTTTTTTGCTTCCACTGACTCTTTCTTTTTTCTGTCTTCCTCGGCATGCGCTTCAGCATCTTTCCTCATCCGTTCCACTTCTTCTTTTGACAGCCCTGTTGAAGCGGTAATGGTAATGTGCTGCTCTTTGCCAGTGGCTTTATCTTGCGCTTTAACATTTAAAATGCCATTGGCGTCAATATCAAAAGAAACTTCAATCTGCGGCACACCCCGCGGAGCTGGCATAATGCCATCTAGAATAAATCTGCCCAAAGTTTTATTATCCGCTGCCATCTCACGCTCGCCTTGCAAAACATGTATTTCTACCGATGGCTGGTTATCAGCCGCCGTGGAAAAAATCTGTGACTTAGAAGTTGGGATGGTAGTATTTCTTTCAATTAAAGGTGTCCGCACCCCGCCCAATGTTTCAATGCCCAAAGTCAGCGGCGTCACATCAAGTAATAGGACATCTTTAACATCACCCTGTAAAACACCAGCCTGCACAGCAGCGCCAGCCGCCACCACCTCATCAGGATTAACTTCTAAATTCGGTTTTTTGCCAAAAAATTTCTCCACTGTTTTCTGCACTAAGGGCATTCTGGTCATGCCGCCAACCATAATTACTTCATCAATATCTTTAGTTCCAAGTCCGGCGTCTTTCAAAGCCGCTTTGACTGGTCCCATGGTTTTTTCCACTAAATCCCCGACCAATTCTTCAAGCTTAGCCCTTGTTATCTTCATTACTAAATGCTTTGGCCCATCAGCCCCTTGGGTAATAAACGGCTGATTGATTTCTGACTCCCCGGCCGTTGACAGCTCAATTTTCGCCTTTTCCGCAGCCTCTTTGACTCTTTGCAAAGCCATTGGGTCTTTAGAGAGATCAACTCCCTGATCTTTTCTAAATTCACTCAAAATATATTCAATAATCACCTGATCAAAATCATCGCCGCCTAAATGAGTGTCGCCATTAGTTGACTTAACTTCCACCGTATCTTCAGACACATCCAAAATTGAAATATCAAATGTACCGCCGCCCAAATCATAAACGGCAATTTGCTGGCCTTTTTTCTTGTCAAAGCCATAAGCCAAAGCGGCGGCTGTTGGCTCATTAATTATTCTTCTCACCTTTAAGCCGGCGATTTCACCGGCCTCTTTAGTTGCCTGCCTTTGCGCATCATCAAAATAAGCTGGCACGGTAATGACCGCTTCCTGAATCTCCTCACCTAATTTTTCCTCGGCATCAGCTTTCAATTTGGATAAAATCATAGCTGAAATTTCCTGCGGTGTATAATCCTTGCCATTCATTTCAATTTTTACACCCACGCCAGCTTGTTTAATCTTAAATGGCAACAGTTTCTTGTCACGCTGTACTTCCGCGTCATTAAATCTCCTGCCAATCAAACGTTTAATGGAGAATAAAGTGTTTAGCGGATTGATCACCGCTTGTCTTTTGGCAACCTGACCAACAATCCGTTCGCCATTTTTTGTTATGGCTACGATTGAAGGGGTCGTCCTGTTCCCTTCCTTATTCTCCAGAATCTTCGGCTTGCCTCCTTCAATTATCGCCATGGCACTATTAGTCGTGCCAAGGTCAATTCCTAATATTTTAGGCATATATTTAATAAAATTTTTAATTTATAATTTCTAATTTTTAAATAATTTTTTAATTTTTTAATTTCTATAACTTCCTTGCCCTGCCCCCTCGCTAAAAGCAAAACTCCTAAGAATAAACTCCCCTCCTATTTCTTCACCACCACTTTTACCTTCTTCGGCTTGGCTCTTTCTTCCTTGGGCACAGAAATTTTCAATACCCCGGCAGCGTATTCGGCCTTGGCCTCATCTGCCTTCACGGCCGATGGCAAAGCCACTGCCCGATGGAATGAACCATATTTGACTTCTTTTCTGTAATAATTCTTTTCATCCACCTCGCTTTTCTTTTCCGCTGAACCTTCAATGGTCAAGACATCATTCTCAACGGAAATATTAACCTTCTCCGGATCAACCCCGGGCAATGGCGTTTCCACATAAACATTATTTTCGTCCTCCCAAACATCAACTGCCGGGGCAAAACTTGACAGTCCCTGACTTGGAAAACTGTCAAAGAAACGATCCATTTCATTAAACGGATCAAGCATTGGTGTCCATTTAATTAGAGACATATATTTTTTCTTTAATTTATAATATAACTTTAGCCGGATACAAAACCTTGCCATTCAGCTTGTAACCAGCTTTAATTTCTCTTGTAATAATATTTTTATCAGATTCTTTTTTTATCACTTCGTGAATCTCCGGATCAAATTCTTCTCCCACCGTCTTGATCTCCGTCACCCCGTTTTCTTCCAAAACTTTCTTAAATTGAGCGGTGACATGCTCTATGCCTGCTAACCAATCTCCCTTTTCCGCCTGGCTATGCTTTAAAGCAAGCTTTAAATGGTCGTAAACCGGTAAAAAAACGACTAATAACTGTTCGTTCGCCATTTTCAGCCATTCACTTTTTTTCTTTGCCGTTTCACGTTCTAAATTATGATAATCTGCCAGAGCTCTCTTCCAGCCATTCAAATATTCATCACTTTTTTTTAAAAGCTCTTCATAGGATAATTCCTTGTCATTTTGTTTATTCATAGTTTATTTTAATAATTTTTTAGTATAATTTATCAGGCCTAGATTCCTCTGATAATCCATCCTGACCGGACCTAAAATTCCCAGCATTTTATCATCAATTTTGGTTAAGATACTAGCACACTGTTTGGCGAAATAATTATCTTTGCCAATTTTAATTTCAGTCTCTTGAACTGAATCAAAAATTTTCTCAACCACTTCATCCAAATGATCCACCACAAAACTCAAATCATATATCAAATCAAAATCCGCGAATTCAGGCTGCGTTAATAAATTTGATATGCCCGTATAATAAATATTATTTTTTTCAAAAGCCACCACCACCGCTGCGTTAGACAGTTCAGCAATTTTTTTAGCCACATTTTTAATGTTATTGCCTTCCTCGCTCTTGGCAGTGGCTAAGGCCTCTTTATCTCCCCGATTAAGCTCAACTTCTTTATCTAAATAATTATCCAAATAACATTGATATCCTTTTTCAGTGGGTATTCGCCCGGCAGAAGTATGGGGATGCGTGATATATCCTTGACGCTCAAGTTCTGCCATGTCATTTCTTATGGTGGCTGAAGAAACATTCATCCGATATTTATCTACTAAAAAGTTAGAACCTATTGCCCGACCAGAATTAATATGTTCGTGTAAGATATTTAAGAATAATTGTTTTTGGCGCTCATTCATGCTTTTCATTGTATTTATAGTATAATCTATCTTTTAGCACTCGTCAAGCCAGAGTGCTAATTTATTATATATCCCTATAAAATACCTGTCAAGATGATGATTTTAGAATCAATTAAAATAGCAAAATTTTCTTACAAAAAAACTCGCCCCGCAGCCGCGGGACTCAAACAGTTTTTGCTCAAAAATTTTGCTATTTTAATTGGCCTCTTTACACCAAAAAGCTGCCGGCCAACCAGAGCTAAGGAATCTTTTCCCCGATTTTACATCGGGGGAGAAGAGAAATTCTTGCCAGGCACCTTTATGGCGCCTGGTCAGTTCCGACATAAGTCAGAATTTAAATTCCTAGGCTCAAAATTTTTAAAACCGGCAGCTTTTTGCCAACGAAAATATAAATTCTCGCTAATTTCTACTGCTAAAAAGCATTATAACAAAAAATAACATCATTAGCAACAAAAAAATTCTAATAATTTTGATTAAAAAATATTTAAATATTAAAACTCCCCAAAACCGGAGGAACAACTAATAGGAGATTTATGTTCCTCCCGATTTTGGGGAGTATAGATGATTTTTAAACCAACTAATCTGGAGGCTTGCCCCCCGACGAGCTGACGCTATCGGGGGGCTAAAACCATGATAAAAAATATTGGAGCATGGCTAGTGATAAAGCAAGTAAAACCTGCCTATCTAAGCATTAATTCTATGGAAAATTCCAGTCGAAACCAGATTATGTCCATAAAAATTAACACGTAACCTCCAAATTAGCTGGCTTAAAATTTTATAAGTAAAATTTTAAAAACAAAAAACACTTCTTTTTAAGAAGAGTTTATAATTCGCCTAATAAAAAATATTATCTGCAAAATATTATCTCTCTTCTCAAAGATAATAAATTAAATTGTCAAAACAGATATCGTATTATCATAGCATATATTCAAAACCTTGTCAATAGTAATACTAGAAAAATGTTTAAAAACAAAAGATTTTAGCTGATATTAGCTAAAATCTTTTATAATAAATCCTAATTACTAATTACTAATTACTAATTTAATTACTTTTTATTTCTACTCCATAAAACTTATCAGTATCCAGAACACTCTTAAATTCAACATTATCCCCCACTTTCACGCTTTCTGGCATCCTTGTTTGAACTGCCCAATTTGGAGCGAGTTTTATTTTACTTTCAAATTCCACACCATCTGTGCCTGCCTGCTTTTGAATCAATAAGCTATAAACTTGTTCCCCGCTCTCCTGCTTAACTGCTTTCTTTTCCTTGCCCAAAAAATATTTCTTGATCAAATCCCATAAATTATAATCCTCGTCCTCTAACGCAGCCATTTTTACTCTCGTGTATTTAAATGGCAATAAATATTTTATCTTCACACTTTTACTCTCCCCCGGAGCAACGCTCATCCAGTTAGCAAACACTGTTTTACTAAATTCTTCAGTGATTCTTGTGCCTGAACTTTCATCTACTTTCAGATTCTTTTCATATTTTTCCAAATGCGGGTCCTGCTCAACCGCCGCGATTTGGAACTCACGGTCAGTAGGCAAAACATCAAATCCTTCAGCGCTCATCAGTTGACTCCCCTGGGGTACATAAAATCTAACATAATCAGTATTAACATGTCCTTCAAACACATCCTCGGCTTTGCCGTTATGCTCTTTGGAAAACGTCACCGTATCAATTATTGCCCCATCATCCATTAGTTCAACCTGATGATCAATCTTGGTTTTAATCACTCTATCGGTTTTGCCTCCCGCCACATTTGTCTGCACCACACTCAAATAATCCCGTGGCGTGTTTAACATCGCCCCTGTCCAACCAAAATCAGACGCCATTTTTTGTATTGTTTCATTATTAAAATAAACTAATAAATGCTTTTCCTTGAGCGCATCGGACACCACATGCCAAACATCCAATATTTTTTGCTTATCAACTTCTGTCAATTTTTTTAAAACCTTGGGCAAAAGATCACCAATAAATTTTTTTGGCTGATTCTCCTCTTTATCATATTCCAATTCCACTTCAATCTGCGCCAGCCGCACAAAATTTTCTGCCTTAACCACTGTCTGATATTCAGGCATTGCTATCTCGCCAGTCAACTCTAATATTTTCTCTAAAACATTGGGCGTAAAAGCAATCACTCCATCCACGGTTGATCCGCCCGATTTGTCATAAAACCACCTAATCTTTTCAGCTGACGCCGGAAAATCAGGAAACCAATTGGCATTCCACGGCTGCCACGTGGGACTAAATAAATGAAATGGATACGGTGCGTTCACCGCCGTTGCCAGCGATCCTTTTAAATCATAGAATCCGCCGCCAGGCACTTGGATATCCACTACTTTGCCGTCTTTCATGTCCACAATCGCATATGACCCCATAAACCCGCCCGTCGGGCGAAGTTCCGCATTATTTTGGAACACCAGCATCCAACGCTTCGGCTCGTCAATCCCCATAATATAAGTCATAATCGCGAATGTATCCCTGGCTTGGCTTAACCAGTTAGTGATCTCTGGAATTTTTTGCTTTAACTCCTCAAATTTAGGCTGATAAGATGCTAATGCTGTATCTTCCAAATCAGTCTCTTCTAAAGTAGCCATGACATTGGCTGCTTTTTCTAGAGCCTGATCCATTTCAATTTTTGCCTGCTGCCAATTAATTTTATTTTTATCCTCCGATATATCCGCCAAGATAGGGGCAGTAGTCGTCGCTTCATCAAAAGTTCCGGAAGATCCATCTTTAATAACCGCGGAAATCCCGCCCCAGACACTAGCCACCCGCATCAAATGCTGTCCGATTTGAGCAGTTTCTCTGGCTACTTTTAATAATTTTTGCCCGGCAGCTAAATCTGGCACAAATGAACCAAGTTTATTGGCTAGCGCCCCCATTTCATTGACAGAAAGTTGGGCGGCTGTAAATTCACGCTCTGCCAATTTAAATTCTTCTTCAGCGCTGCTCAAATTAAAATCTGCCCCAGCCACTCCAGCCTGGTGCAGATGAGTCAACCCTAACTGTGATGCTCCCAATACCTGGCCCTTGATATCCTCCGCCTTATGCAGAGTAACATATACCTGTAATGGCAACACCAGTAAAACTGCCACCAGCGCAAAAACACCCACTCTTTTCCAGACATCTACAGCTACTAAGCTAACTATCTTTGGCTCAAAATCTATTGCCGCTGGCAGCCGCTCCATTCCACGCGCCTTAAGCCAACTAAAATCTCCGAACAAATAAACAAAAACATGCTTAAAAGCAACCAACAACTGCCAGGGAAAAATAATTATTGCTTTTAAAATTTTATAAACCAACTTTATTGTCTCCCCGACTATGCCGGCCAAACCGCGCAAAAAATTGGCCACAATAAAATATATTGCCCGTAATGGCCAAAAAATAATCATCGCCACACCCTTGGCAAATTTTTCCAGCCAACTTTTTTTTAACTTTGACGGCTTATGCCATTCAGTCACTCTGGCTCTTTTTAATTTATCCTCGTCAAAAACAATGCCTCTATTTCTGCCCATATCATTCAGCCCATAATCACCGCTGCCAGCATACCATGACCCCAACTCTTCATTCTGATATAAATCTTCCACATCAATATCTTGTAAATTCTCTGGAGTCTTAATGTCAGCCGGCTCCTCTTCTTCCATATCCTCTATAAAATCATCATCCTCTGTTTCCACCTCATCTTTTTCTATGCTAAAAGACCAGGACAGCTCATCCAGCTCCTTTTGGATATTATCTTTATCTTTTTCTTCATTCAGCATACCGATTTTTATCCCCTAAAACTTCTTTAATAGTCCCCATCATCTTCTTACCTTCATTTTAGCACTTTTTTGGAAATTAAAAAAGGAGTCTGCTAGGACTCCTTCTGTATTTTATTTCCAAGACTTTCCTCCCGGTTTTTTAAATAAATAAAGCCTATTGTTCTCGCCCTGGCGTCCACCAAGTACAATTGCCTGTCGGATTAATGGCTATATATTTAACTGCGACTTCCATGTCAGGGAATTTCTTTTTAATAATCTCGATCACTTTTTCATTTGATACGTTTTTATTCTTTTAATCATGCCTCCCAATTTTTTCTGATTTAAAAAATCTAATATCGGATTTTCATATTCGATTGTGTCAAAACAACCGAATAAATGATTTTTCACCAAATAACCACTGTAAATTTCTTGGATTCTTGGCTCGGTACAAATGATATGAATAAATTTTACTTGATGCATAGATTTATCCTCTTTTAGATTATTAATTTTATTTTATTTTATTTTTAATAATTATTGGTTATTTAAGGCTATCGGCCGAAACAGCTGAAAATTTATTTTTTCTCTTTCTGACCACCCTAAGTCTGGCTAATTCCTTTTGTAATTTTGCCGCCACATAAGCATACTCTTTGGAATCAACCATCTTTTCTTTTAATAATTTCTCTGCTTTGGCTCTGGCCTCTTCTGCTCTTGCCTGGTCAATCTCTGCCGCATATTCTGCCGTATCAGCCAAGATCACCACTGCATCTGGCAAAACTTCTACAAATCCGCCGGAAACTGCCATCCACTCCTCTGTCTCCCCGCCTTTAGTTGATTTTTTAACAATAATTTCTCCCGGCACCAATTCGGCCACTAACGGCAAATGATTGGGCAAGATTGTAATCTGCCCCATTTTTGTATCCAAAGAAACCTGACTGACCGTGTCAGATGAAACAACTTTTTCAAGGGTTACTATTTTTAGTTTAATAGATTTCATGGTATAGCTTCATCCCATCAGCAAAATTGTTTTTCAAAAAGAATGGGTGAACAAAATTGCTTGGTCCCCGATTTAACATCGGGGAATTTTGTGAACCCTTTAGTAAATTTTTTCGCTGGAAAAAAATTTACGTCTTTTTGAAAAACAATTTTGCTGATAGAAATACTTTATTTAACCTCACTAATTGACCCCTTCATATAGAATGCCTGTTCTGATTTAGAATCATATTTCCCTTCTAAAATTTCCTTAAATCCTCTGACGGTTTCTTTTAACGGCACATAGGCGCCCGGCCGGCCGGTAAATGTTTCTGCTACAAAAAATGGCTGCGATAAAAATCTCTGAATCTTTCTGGCGCGGGAAACTGTAATTTTATCCTCTTCTGAAAGCTCCTCCATGCCCAAAATCGCAATGATATCCTGCAAATCCTTGTATCTTTGCAGTACTCGCTGTACTTCGCGCGTCACCTTATAATGTTCTTCGCCCACCACTGCCGGATCAAGAATCACCGACGTTGAATCAAGCGGGTCAACTGCCGGATAAATTCCGAGTTCACTCAAACTTCTTGACAACACCACCGTTGAATCCAAGTGGCCAAAGGTTGTCGCCGGCGCCGGGTCAGTCAAGTCGTCCGCCGGCACGTAAATTGCCTGCACAGAGGTAATTGAGCCTTTCTTAGTTGAAGTAATCCTCTCCTGCAGCTCGCCCATTTCTGTCGCCAATGTCGGCTGATAACCTACGGCTGACGGCATTCTGCCAAGAAGCGCTGACACTTCGCTGCCGGCTTGAGTAAACCTGAAAATATTATCAATAAACAGCAGTACGTCTTTGCCTTCCTTGTCTCTAAAATGTTCTGCCATGGATAGCCCGGTTAAGCCAACGCGCAATCTTGAACCAGGCGGTTCATTCATCTGTCCGAATACCAAGGTTGTATTTTTTAGAACACCTGACGCCTTCATGTCGTAATATAAATCATTGCCTTCGCGCGTCCGTTCTCCCACGCCAGCAAAAACAGAAAACCCGCCGTGTTCCTGGGCAATATTTCTAATCAGCTCCTGAATGACCACGGTCTTGCCCACCCCGGCCCCGCCGAATAAGCCTACCTTGCCGCCTTTGGTAAAAGGGCAAATTAAATCAATCACCTTAATCCCTGTCTCAAAAACTTCAGTTTTTGTTGTCTGGTCAATAAAACTCGGCGCCTGTTTATGAATGGGTGATTTTTCTTTGGTCAATACCTCTCCCTTGCCATCAATCGGCTTACCCAAAACATCAAACATCCTGCCTAGGGTTTCTTTGCCCACCGGCACGGCAATTGGCGCGCCAGTGTCAACTACTGCCACTCCCCGCGCCAGACCATCAGTTGAACCCATGGCGACCGTCCTGACTATTTTATCACCCAGATGTTTTTGCACTTCCAAGACCAAAATTTTGTCAGCCAGCTTTACTTCAAGCGCGTAATAAATTCCGGGCAGTTTTTTTGGAAAATACACGTCCACCACTACGCCAATAATTTGTTTGATAACACCAATATTATCCATATTTTTATAATAAACTTTTAATAAATAATTGACCTTACGCAAATCCCCACTTGTCATTTTCTGTTATTTGCGTAACATCACTTAAAATTTAAGTGTATATTCTTTTAATTCTTTGTCAATTTTTTTATTCCAAACTTCATCCTGTCATTCCCGCCCCGCATCGTGGTGCGGGGTAAACTCCAGCGGGAATGACATTTAATTTTACTTTTTCAATTTCTTCCCGTTCTTTAACATTTTTCTCCCATCTGCCACAACTTTTCTTTGTTGTTTACTTTACAAACTCCACCTTCAACTGACGCTTAAAAATATCCGCCACTTTTTGCAAAGTGTCAGTGGTAAAATTTTGCTGTCCAGCCTCCATGCGCGCCACATTGCTCTGTTTGGTTTTTAAACGGCGCGCCAATTCCGTTTGCGACATCTTTTGCTTTTTGCGCAACTGCAAAATTTGATAAGCAATTTCCAATTGCTTGCCGTATTCATCATAATATTTTCTCACTGATTGATCTCTCAACTGTCTATTTAAATATTTCTGCCAGTCAACGGCTTTTTTCTCTTTTTTGATTATCTTTTTTTTATTCATATAATTTTTGATTATTGATGGCATCAAAATAATTATTCTCGGCTTTTTTTATTTCCGCCATCGGTGTTTTGTCGGTCTTTTTCAAAAAAGCGTGAAGTAAAACAATTGTCTTTTTGATAAACGCGAAATAGAAAATTCTGTGCCTTTGATGACCAAAATCCACCCGCAATTCCCTAATTTTACCTTTAATATGTTTAGTGTAGGGCTCATCTAAATAACCTTGATGCTGGCGTAAAAATTCAATGTATTTCAAAACTTTGGCTTTTGCTTTTAGGTCCAAACTTTCCATGTAATTAAACACCGATGATTCACCGCTGCGGCTGTCTTGATAAAATTTGACCGGATATTCTTGATTATTTCCATTATATATCATATAGGATATAGTGTCAAGTATTTATTTATCTTTTCTCCCCTCTGCCACAACTTTTTTATTTTCCAAATTCTTAAAATTATCGGCGCTGACAATTTTTTTGCCGGTTTTTTGTTCCAATTCTAAACGGGCATTTCTTGCCACCCGACCGCCTTTTTTAGCCGGAATTTTATTTTTCTCCAAACCCTTGGCCTCCATTGTTTCGGCAATTTGGCGCGTGGAAAGCTCGGCCAAAGCGGTAAAGACCAGTTCAGCATCAGACATATGATCACACAAATTTTCTCTTTTCAAATTTTTTAAATTTTTATGTTCTTGAACCGTTAAATCGCTCCATTCTTCATGAATTATGTTTGTCAAAATCGCATATTCGTCTTGCTCTTTAACTTCATTATTTTTCCAATAATCCGTCAATTTATTTCTAATTTCCTGTCCCATCATTCTTTGCTGAATCCATTTTTGGCTTCTGCCCATTCTTTGCCAATAATTGCGACTGCGATTAAGCGCTTTTTCCGGGTCGTTGATTTCTTCAATTCTTTCATAACCGACGCGGGCTAACCAAAGTTTAACCGGTTCGGCTTTCTTGCTTGGCATAGATTGAATTAAACGCAAAAACGTTTCCACATCGGCCGCGTCTGTTTCTCTCATTTTTCCGTCTTGAGTCATCATTTTCAACTGGTCACATTTTGTGACCACTTCGCTTCCCTCGTTTTTTAAGCGATTTTTTAAAGTTGTCCAATATGTTTTCGCGCGATTATAATTTGTCTGCTCTGTGAGAATAGCAATAATATCAATCACGGAAAAATACCATTTTTCTTTTTTCTCATCCCAAACCCGGCGGATTTTTTGACCTTCAAAAAGAGTGATCTGTTTTTGTCTTTTCATAAATTAAATTTTATAATTTAATTAATATTTATTATTCCAGCGCCGCTCTGCCTCCTGTAATATCAGCTAGTTCCGCGGTAATCCCCGCCTGCCGCGCCTTATTAAACGCCAAGGTTAAATCCCCGATCATTTCATCAGCCGCATCACTGGCGTTCCTCATTGCCATCATCCGAGCGGAATGTTCCGATGCCTCGCTTTCCAGGACTGCCTGATAAATCTGCACTTCCACTAAGCGCGGCAGAAATGCATCTAAAACGGTTTTAGTATCTGGCTCAAAGATAAATTCGGAAAAATTTTCCACATTAATATCTGCTGCCAGATCTTTTTCATGAATTATATGCCCCAATCTCTCATCAATCTTGGGCACAATTGGCAAAAGCTGCTTGACATGCGGTCTCTGTTCCAAAGCGCTTATAAAATCTGTAAAAGCCACAAAAACTTTGTCGCATCTACCCTCAATATAATCTTTAGCCACCAGCTGGGCAATCGGCCTGATAATGGTTGAATCATCCGTAATGTCCTCTTTATGAAAATCAGCAATTAAATTTAAATGTCTTCTCCTGGCTTCATCTCTGCCTCTCACCCCGTAACTAATAATATTAGTTGTCTTTAGTTGGGGATGATGAATTTTTATTGATTCAGTCACTTGGCGCACCAAATTGATGTTAAAACTGCCGCACAATCCGCGATTGGTGCTGATGAGCACCAGCGCCACGTTTTTAATCTCTGGGCGCTCTCTAAAAAATGGATGGTGCCTGGTATCCACTTTTTTTGCCAGGTGGATCACTGTCTGCCAAGCCAAATCAGCATAGCTTCTGGTAGCCAAAACTTTGGCCACCGCTCGCCTCATCTTAGCCGCCGCCACCATTTCCATCGCTTTAGTAATCTTTCTGGTATTACTAACCGACTTTATTCTTCTTTTAATTTCTCTTGTTGCCTGCGGCATAGTTCGAGCGTTAAGCTCGACGCAAACTGCTTTGCGTCGAGCAGCGAGAATGGGCGCTCTGTTGTGCCGGAGCATAGCGGAGGCACCAGAGCGACCTACACCTTATTATTAAAAATTAAATTAGAAATTTATATGTAATCAGCTCAACTCTCATTTTTTTCTTCCATAAATCCCATCTCAACCAAATCTAAAATTATTTTTTTCATTTTCTTTTCGCTTTTTTCAGAAAAATCACTTGTCTCGCCAATTTCTTTTAAGACATCTTTGCCTTCACTTTTCATTTTACTGAATAGTTTCTCTTCAAACTCCGCCAATTTTTCTACCGCCACTTCATCCAAAAGTCCTTGCGTCACCGCATAAATTATTGATACCTGCAACGGCTGGTCAATTGGCTTATACTGGCCTTGCTTTAAAATTTCAGTCACCCGCCTGCCTCTGGCAATCTGCTTTTTTGTTGCCTCATCCAAATCAGAGCCGAACTGGGCAAAGGCTTCTAATTCTCTAAACTGCGCCAAATCCAGTTTTAATTTACCGGCCACCTTTTTCATGGCTTTAATCTGCGCCGCCGAACCAACGCGCGATACGGACAATCCGGCGTTCAACGCCGGTCTAATGCCCTTGTAAAATAAATCGGTTTCCAAAAATATCTGCCCGTCAGTAATTGAAATCACATTGGTTGGGATATAAGCCGTAATATCTCCCGCTTGAGTTTCAATAATTGGCAAGGCTGTCAAAGACCCGCCGGCCAACTCATCGCTCAATTTAGCCGCCCGCTCGAGTAAACGTGAATGCAGATAAAACACATCCCCGGGAAAAGCTTCCCTGCCCGGCGGACGGCGCAATAGCAGCGACATCTGACGGTAGGCGATGGCATGTTTTGAAAGATCATCATAAACTAAAAGCACATGCCGGCCTTTATCCATAAAATATTCTCCCATGGCACAGCCGGCATATGGCGCAATAAAAGACAATGTGGCTGATTCGCTTGCCCCGGCCAAAACAACCGTGGTATATTCCATTGCTCCATGTTCTTCTAATTTTGCCACGATCTTGGCAATTTTTGATTCCTTTTGCCCAATAGCCACATAAATGCAAATTACATCTTTTCCTTTTTGGTTAATAATCGTGTCAATTGCCAAAGCAGTTTTTCCTGTCTGCCTGTCGCCAATGATCAGCTCCCGCTGCCCTTTGCCAATCGGAATAATAGAATCAATCACTTTAATCCCGGTTTGCAGCGGCTCTTTAACTGACTGCCTTTTAATCACCCCGGGGGCAATTTTTTCCACGGGGTAAAATTCTTTTGATTCAACCGGCCCTTTGCCGTCAAGCGGCTCTCCTAAGGGATTGACTACCCGGCCCACCACTGCCTCGCCCACCGGCACTTCCAAAATTCTCTCTGTCCTTCTGACTTTATCTCCCTCTTGCAATTTTTCATATTCACCAAAAATAACAGCGCCGACTGAATGCTCTTCTAAGTTTAAGACTATGCCATAAATTTTACTGTTATCAGCCGCTTCAAATTCAAGCATTTCTGATGACATAACGTCAGCTAAACCAGAAATTTTGGCAATGCCATCACCAATTTCAGTCACTTGGCCAATCGTTTCTTCTTTAACTTCAGCCTGCCAGCCTTCCAATTGGCTTTGTAAACTTTTAATTAAATAATCATACGACATAGTTTTTAATTTAATTAGCTAATTGTTTTTTTAAACTTATTAATTGATTTTTGAGCGACAAATCCAGTAATTTATCATCATGCCTGATGGCCGCGCCGCCAATCAGCTCTTCGTTCTCAACCTGTTTAACCCGCGCGCTTTTGCCAGTTTTATTTTGGACTAACCCCGCAATCTCTGCCAATTGGTGATCGCTTAATTTATTCTTGCTAATCACTTCCGCCGCCACAATATTTTTATCCTCAAAATAAATTCTTTCCAGTTCACTTAAAATCTCCGGCAGCAAACTCATCAGCTCTCTTGCTTTTAAATACAACCCGAAATTGCTAACCACTTTTTCAAGCTCTGGCTGTTTTTTATCCCGCGCCGCGGCATACAAAGCAGCGGCTAATATTTTTACTTGGTCTTTTTTCTTCATCCTATTTTAATTCCTTTAATGTTTGATCAATATATTTTTTATCCATTTCTTTGGTTAACCCCCGTGACAAAATTTTTTCCAGAGCCCTGACGATCATTTCTCCAACTTCTCCCTTAACCTCACTAATCATCGCGCGCTTCTCGCTTGCCAGTTGCTTTTTAGCTTTCTCAATCATCGCTTCAATTTCTTTTTTGGTTTTTTCCGCTGCCGCGCTTTTTGCTTTTTCCGCTTCCTTTCTTGCCTCATTTAAAATTATATCGGCGTCAAATTTAGTTTCTTTAATTTTATCATTAACCAGCTTTTCAACTTCAGTCAGCCTTGCTTCTGCCTGCCGAGCATCATCCAGACCTTTTTCTATTTCTTTATTTCTCTCTCTCATCATTTTAGTTAAAGGTTTTAAAGCAAAAAACCAAAGCACGGCGATAACCACGGCAAAATTTACCAACTGCGCCAGCATTAATTTCCAATCAATTCCAAAAAGTTTTAGAATTTCCATCTTCTTAAATTTAATTACTTATCTCTGCCCCCGATATTAACATCGGGGGACAATATAAATAATCAAACTAGCTGATCGAGAAGGCAATAATCAAGGCGTAAATAGCAATAGCTTCAGCAAAAGCAGAAACAAGCAACATCGGCACTAGAATCTTGCCAGCCGCTTCTGGATTGCGCCCGATAGACTCCATGGCTTTGGCTCCAATTTTTCCAATGGCGTAAGCCGGAAAAATACCTCCCACCGCAATCGCCAATGCCTTGGCAATTAAAGTTAAATCCATAATATGACCTTTTTAATAATCATCGGTCGACTGTTTTTTTATCTTAATTTTATATTTAAAGTCGCCTTAGATTATTTTAATTATTAATTTAAAATTTTTATGCTTCAATGAGATTCGTGTTCCAGGGAGGCAATGGTGAAATAAACCAGAGACAAAATAGCGAAAATTAAAGCCTGAATCACTCCGATAATCAACTCCAAAAACATAAAAGGCAAAGGCACTAGATACGCGGCCATAGCCGCAATAGAAGCTAACAGCACTTCGCCCGCAAAAACATTGCCAAAAAGACGAAAAGAGAGTGAGGCCACTTTGGCAATCTCCGAAATAATCTCAATTAATCCCACAAAAAAATTTATTGGATTAACCAAAACTATTACCGGCTCTTTAATAATTTTCTTGGGAATTTCAATTAAGGCTTTTAAATTTATAAATTTATTAAAATAATTCCATGCCCCCGCTACGATGACGCCGAAAACATTAGCCGCCAGCACTGAAAAAATTCCCAGGGCTAAAGTAGTATTCATGTCCGCCGTGCCGCCGCGGAACATAGCCACTCCGTTATATGTGATTGAACCGATACCAGGAATTAACCCCAGCCAATTATTGATTAAAATAAAAATAAAAATTGAAAACACAAGCGGGAATACTCGCTCGCTTTTTTTGCGGTCATTGGTCACCAAATCCATTATATCAAAAGCTCCTACGACAATTTTTTCTATCATGCTCTGAAAGACACCCGGCACTTTTTTTAATTTCAATTTAATAGCCAAAGCAATAATAATAATTAAAAAAACCGCCAGCCAGGAAGTCAGCAATGAATTAGTCACCTGAAAATTACTAAAATTAAAAACTGGTTGCGCAAATAAAGTATGCTCATGTCCCTCTGTGCGTTCAACTATATTATTAGCTGCCTGTTCGGCCATTTTTTTAACTTTAATTTTTTTCTTTATCCTTCTGATTATTCTTGCTTTTTCTTAACAGCTCATCTTTTTCAATCAACCGCATATATTTCATTCCGGTCATACCAATGCCGATTGACGATATGACAAAAGCCAAAATTGTAATGCTTAAAAAAAACAATTGCCCTGTATCATATTTGCTGTCCAGCCATCTGCCTAAATAAAGCGCGCCAATTATTGGCGCGGCAATCCAACCAGTGCTTTCCGCAAATATTTTTAATCCCAATTGCCACCAATAATTTTTGTTATTTTTATCCACAATTTTATTATTTATAATTAATTTTATGCTAATTTAACCTAATAGTCAACCCGTTCAGATTTTTTTTGACTAATATACGATAAAATAATCTATTCCTTAATAGATCTAGGCTTTTCAATTGAAAGAACCTCAATTTTCTTCTCCCCTGCCGTAATTTTGACCACGTCCTTGTCAATCTTATTCAGCTCTTTATACGCCGTATTATAGGCATTAACAGTAGTACCCAAATTATTCCCCAATTTCTGCATATATGTGTCATAATTGACTATATGCTTGCCAAGTTCTTCTACCCGCTGGCGGATTTCCTTGGCTGATTCTTCAATCTGGAGCGCCCGCAGACCCTGCAGCACAGTCTGTAAATAAGCGGCAAAAGTCGTCGGTGAAACAATAATCACTTTCTTTTCCTTAAAAGCATAATCAATCAATCCGCCAGTATCCACTTTGATCGCACCGACCTCATTAATTAACAAATCATAATAAATGCCCTCGGCCGGAATGAACATAAAGGCAAAATCCAAAGTTCCTTCATTCGGCCGGATATACTTGGCTGTTTCGTCAATGCGCTTTTTTAAATCGTTTTTAAAAACGTGCTCCAGCTCTTTTTTCTTTTCCCCGTTGGTTTCGGCGATAATTCGGCGGTAATTTTCCAGAGAAAACTTAGCATCCACCGGCAAAAGATTGTTTTTAATTTTAACCACCGCGTCCACTATTTCGCCGTCCTTAAAACGGTATTGCATGGCGTAGGCCTGCGGCGGCAAGATGTTGCTCAAAATCAATTCCAAATTGGCCTCGCCCAGAGAACCGCGATTTTTTGAACTAGTCAAAACTTTTTCCAAATTCTGCAGCTGGTCGGCAAAGCTCACCACCTGTTTATTGGTGGCTTCTAATTTTTCCAGCTTGCTGGTCACGTCTTTGACGATGTTTGATGTCTGCCAAGATTGCTTTTGGATAAACTCCAAATTTTTTTCCAAACTGCCTTTCATCTCATCTTTAATCTTGCTAATCTCCTCATGCACCTGTTTTAGTTTCTCATCTTGTCCCATATCCTTGCCGGATTTTCGCGATAACATAAAAATTATGGCTAGAAAACCAGTAATCACTACTATTAGAATAATAATTTGGAAAAGAGTTGACATAAAAACATTCTTAATTCATAAATCTTAATTCATTATTCATTGCTTTTTCTGTCCAAATACTGCTGCAATATTATTCTTGCTGACTCTTCGTCTCTGCCTGACCAATTTGTCCTTTTGTCAGCCTCAACACTAGTTAATCTCTCATCTTCTGCCACCACTATTTTTTCTGTCTGTGCCTCAAGCTCTTCAATAAAATACAACGTCTCATTCGTTTTTTCAGTATAATCTCCTTTCATGCCCAAGGGCAAACCGACCACTATTTTATCAATCTCTTCTCTAGCGCATAGATCCTTTATCTCATTGAATAATTTTCCGCTTACCTTTAATGTGTTATAAACAAACGCCTGCCTTTGCTCACTATCAGAAATCGCCAGCCCAATATTTTTTGTCCCATAATCAATGCCTAATATTTTCCCAGTTGTTTTAATGTCTTCGCCCATATAAAAATTAAAAATTCCCTGTTCCCTGTTAATTGTTAACTGTATTTTGTTAATATCTCCGTTCCTTTATCCGTGACTAAAACCGTATTCTCATAATGAGCCGTCAAACTCCTGTCTTTGGAAATTGCTGTCCAGCCATCCTCTAATACCTCAAGCTGGTAATCCCCGGCGCAGACCATTGGCTCAATAGCCAGCACCATGCCGGCTTTTAAAATATCACCACTGCCCTTTTCTCCGAAATTCGGGATTTTCGGATCTTCATGCACTTTGTAGCCTATGCCATGCCCGCTTAAACTCCTCACCACCGCATAGCCGTGAGATTCAACATAATTTTGGACTGCCTGTCCGATATCGCCGACTGTCGCTCCCGGCCGAACAACTTTTAATGCTTTAAAAAAAGATTTTTCCGTCACCTTAATTAATCTTTCAGCTTCCTTGGAAATTTCTCCCACTCCGACTGTCCGCGCCATGTCAGTATACATCCCCTTGCCAGCGGGCCATTGCATGCCAATATCAATTCCCACCACATCACCCTGGTTTAAAACAAGTTCGCCATGCGGCACGCCGTGCACGACTGCTTCATTAACTGAAACGCACAATGTCCCGGGAAACCCCTCATATCCTTTAAACGCCGGGCGACCCCCAGCCTTTAAAATCAATGCCTCTGCATAGCTATCTAATGTCTCTGCTTTTATCCCTGGCTCCACCCGTGCCAGAACCATATCTAAAATCTCGGCCAGCTTTTGCCCGCCCTGCCTCAAAATATCTATTTCTTGCGGTGTTTTAATTGTTATCATTCTATTTAAATATTTTTAAGATGTCTTCACTCACCTTGAGTATTGACTGCTCGCCATTAATTTTATGATAAACCCCTTTCTCCTGATAAAATTCCAAAATCGGCTCGGTTAATTGGTGATAATTTTTTAACCTCGTTTTAACCACTTCCTCCCTCTCATCAGCGCGGATGATTAATGCCTCCCCATCTTTATCGCAGACACCCTCGCTTTTTGGCGGATTATATTTTAAATGATAAACTGTCTGACATTTTGGGCAGGTCCTGCGTTCGCTTATTCGCCTGACTGCCTCCTTATCCGATATATATATCTCAAACACGTGGGTTAATTTATCTTTGGCAGCCAAAAAATTCACCTGGCTCAAATTACGCGGATAACCATCTAAAATATAGCCCTGTGCCCTGTTGGCTGCAATTTTTTCAGCGATTATTTTGTTCACCAGATCATCAGGAACCAACTGCCCTTTATTTATAATCTCTGCCACCTGTTTGCCCAGGTCATCGCCTTTGGCCACCTGCTGTCGTAAAATATTCCCGGTTGAAAAAACCGGCAAATTATATTTTCGGCTCAATGTCTCCGCCTGTGTCCCTTTGCCAGACGCCTGCGGGCCGATTAAAAGAATTTTATAAATTTTATTGGCCATAAGAGTTAAAAAACATAGTATCTCTATAAAACGCTCTTTAAATTTTTTATATCAATCTCTGAAAGTCCTAATTCCACCCTTCTTTCCGCCAGCTTCCTGATTGCCTCGCGATATTCAAAAAGTGTGACTCCGCCATCATCCAGATATTTGAACAATTCTTCCTTGACCACCTGCTTCTGCTGACTGTTCAAACTTTGCATGTTCCACACCAAATCAATCATGTCCTGTCTGGTTAATTTGCTTTTGTCGGCAAAGGTGACATTACGTTTGCTAGCCTGCGACCCTGTGCCGAATAAAAAATCAAAAAATGACATCTGATTTATAATTAATTTCTAATTTTTATTTTTATTAAAAACAAAGCTCTTATTTGGGGTAAGCGACGGAATTACAAACGCCATGACAACGCTTGATTTTATCCCTATGTCCGCAGGAATTTCTGTCAAAAAAATTTTCATTTATTCCACCCAATTTCGTATTTGTGTGGCGTGATTTAGAATATTTATGTCTTGTTCCCACTTAACAATATTTCTAATTTCTCCAATTTCTTCAACAATTCCAAGTAATAAATCTTTCGGATTATGGAATTGACTCCAGTTTCTATCTTCCGCAAATTTTTTAATTTGTTTTTGAAAATCGTTCATATATTGACAATATCATTTGCTAATAAAATCATTTCCCATTTTGATATCTAACATACACTACAAACCCAAATTATCTTGGCCTAAAAAATTCCTGATATTAATATGTTTTACTCCCTTGTAACCCTCCTCCTCTACCATCTCATCTGCAGAAATAACAACTTTTGGATAGTTATCTTGAATAGCAAGCAAGTTACCAAACTCCCTGTCTTTATTTTCATCAGTGATTAGATAAGCCACTTGCACATAAACTTTCTTATTTTGCTTTTCACAGACGAAGTCCACTTCTTTGTCTTTTAATTGGCCAATGGCTACTTTATAACCTAATATTTGCAGATGTAAAAACACCAAATTTTCCAAAACTTTATTAATGTCAAGCTGCTTATACCCAATAAGAGAATGCCTCAACCCCAAGTCCTCAAAATAATATTTGTCATTAATTTCAAAAAATTTTTTACCCCGCACATCTGTTCTTGAAACTTTAAAGATAAAAAATGCATTAACCAAAAATGACAAATAATCCAAAACAATATTGGGCGAGATTTTTATCTTTTGTGATTTTAAAAAGTCACTGATTTTTTTGGCCGAAACCAAACTGCCGGTATTGTCAGCTAGATAGCTCGCCAAATTTTCTAAAAAAGAAACATTGCGGATCTTGTATCTGGCCACCACATCTTTTAAAAGAATGGTATTATAAATACTTTTTAGATAGTCATAAACTACCTCATCTTTCAGTTCCAGATTTATTAAATAAGGCAGCCCGCCGTATTTAATGTATTGCAAAAACGATTCCTGACTGTCTTTAATTTTATGGAAGATTAAAAATTCTTGATATGACAAACTAAAAACTTTAATTTCAATATAGCGGCCGCTTAAATAAGTGGCTAATTCGCCAGAAAGTAAATTAGCATTGCTGCCGGTGCAATAAATATCGTATTTGCCCTGGGCTTTTAAACTCCTTAGGGCTTTTTCAAATCTTTCAATATCTTGGATTTCATCAATAAAAATATAGCTCTTTTTAGTTTTAGCATTTTTTTTAATATACCCTAAAAGATCCTGACAATTCTTAATGCCATTAAATTCGTTTAATTCCTTATTGATATAGACAACATCGGCTTGCTTATATTTTTTTTTGATCTCATCCATAATCTGAAAAAGCAAATAACTTTTCCCGACCCGACGTTGGCCGACAATAACCTTAATAATATCCTTGTCAATAAAGGGTTTGATTTTATTCAGATAAATTGGGCGTTGAATATATGTTTTAATCATACTTAAAACTTTATTAATTATTGAATATATTTTAAGTATACATAAAACTTTCTTAGGCGTCAAATTTAATAATTTTAGCTAAATTGTGTGGTTTTTTCTACTTGCCCGCCCAGTTGGCGGGATGCCTCATTGCCCATGGCATTTTTTATACTTCAATGGTGTCCCACACGAATTATGGCTAAGGTTGTAAAACCTTTGAAATCTATTTGAAATAGTTGTTCTTACTCATCCACGGGCCCCATGGCATTTTCTATAACATGGTTCACCGGGGAGTAAAACTGGTTTTTAATGTTCTGACTTTTTAGAAGTTTGCTTATTGCGAGGTCTATCAAGTTGAATAGTTCCCCACAATTTTGGCTGTCATTACTTTAATTATATGCTTTAAACCATGTTTTATCAAGTTGACTTCCCCACATGCAACAAGCCTTCTTTTTCTGTGACAACCGGGTGATGTATCTACCGTGATAATACAATGGCTCAATGAGCGCGTCAGCACCAGCAGATTATTCATGGGTTGTTCCCTCCTTCATCAGATAAGTTGTGTTTGGTTGTTTAGGTACCACTAAAGAACTTTTTTATTTGCCTCCTGAAATTTTTAAAACCACATTTAAAAAATAATGTGGCTTTTTGTTAAAGAATGTTGAACTTTAATTTTTTGTTTTTAATGTTAAACATAATTTAATTTAGCTTTGGCTATTATACTTCAAGTATATCACTTGAAACTCAAACTTAAAAGAGCCTTGACGACTGGCTCTTTTATAGTATCATTTATAGTATCATTTATAGTATCATTTTGATACTAAACGATAATAACCCGTTTTTAAACTGCCTGTATACTCTATAATTTTTTTCTTTTTTAAATCTAATAAATCTCTCCTTGCTGTCACCAACGGTTTGTTTATCATCTCTTGATATTCACTGGTAGTTAATTCTTTATGTAATCTTAAAAACTCAATTGCCTCCCTTTGCCTTTGGTTTAGTCCCTTTAAAACTTCCTCCGTAAGTTTATACTTTCTAAATGTCACCACAATACTCGTGCCAATGTCCTCAAATTCTGGCTCCGGTAAGCCGTGCTTGACTGTCTCTTTAATCATTTCAAGAGTGCCAGTGCCCCATTGCTCAATATTTTTTACCATGAAAAATAATTTGGCAATTAAGTGATTTTTAGGTTTTGATTCATGTTTCTTTTTTAAGGTGTCCACTGTCCAGCCTTCAGGCAAGCTGCCTGGATTCCAAACTTCAATCCGGTCATCAAGTATCCTGACTTGCACATTTGAAGTTGAGCTGTAATCCCGATGACAAATGGCATTGGTTACAGCTTCCCGCAACGCATCCAAAGGATACTCCCATTTTTCACTTCTTTTTACTTGGCCTGGCACCAGCCAAGCGCTCTTTTTGATATTATTCATGATAAATTTTTCCGCTAAATCAATCTGCTCGTCTATTGTGCCTTCAATTACTCGCATATCAATAAACGGCTTAACAGCCACCGTGCCTTTGAATTTGGCGCACCTGACTTCTGACTGAACCAGAAATCTTTGCGGCTCTTTGCCAAACATCAACACCGCGGCATTAGTTAACTTATTGTTCACTAATAAATTTAATTTGGTCAATGTTTCTTTAACTCCCAAGTTCTGATTCATTTTTAATCTTCTCTCTCTTTTCGCTCTGGCTAAAAATTCCTTGATTTTATTTTTATCAATATCAGTCAATTTAGCGCCTTTGCATTCAAAAGCGTCAAACTGCATTTTGTCCTTATTCTTTTCCAAAAGCAGGCTCTCATACTCGCCTTGCGACATCGTTTTAGTATTTTTGCCAACCCTTTTAAACGGCCGGCCATTGGCAGTGTGCGGTTTTTGCGAACTTGGTTTAACTGAAATCAAAACCAGATTCTTATCGTCTGTTGTAATGGTGGAAATTTCCGGGTAAATTTTTGGATCAGTATGGTCAATAATCGTATCAGTTAATCTCTCAACCGTGTTCTTGCTAATATCAACCCCTATCACTTTTCCTTTATCACTCACGCCAACCAAAATTTTACCACCCTTGCTATTGGCAAAAGACGAAACAACTTCAACCATTCTCCCGATATCAGAAAGCGACGGCTTTTTCTCAAAAGTCTCTGATTCTGGTTGCTTTATTAATTTAGTAATGGCTTGTTTGGTCATGATAATTAAATTATATCACACTAACCATGAATTGCAATTTTTTAATTTAGCATAATCCAAAAAATTCAGTATAATACAGATATGGGCATCTTTACTTCTCAAAATCAAGATGAGATCAAACCGGCTGACGCGAAACAGGCCAAGACTTTTATCGGTCCCCTGGCTGTGGTTGAAGCCAATATAACCGGCAAGGAAAAAGTGGTTATCGCCGGGACTTTTTCAGGCATTCTAAAAATAGATGGCGACCTGTTTGTTTTGGAGAGCGCGCAAGCGAGCGGTGAGTTTGAAGCCGTCAATATTTTAATTCAAGGCGCGGTTCAGGGTAAAATTCTGGCCACTGAAAAAATTGAACTGTCCGCAAGCGCCCGGGTCACGGCTGACATTGAAACAAAACTCATTTCTGTTCAATCCGGCGCTGTTTTAAATGGCCACTGCCAGACCAATATCACATAATCTAATTTGCAATTTGCAACAAAAAAACAGCCACAAAAATTTTGTGGCTGTTTTTATTTACTCCCAATTAGCTGGAACGATAGTAGTTAAAGTCGCATCAACGAGGAGAGAGTGCTTCTAATTGATACGCTAGCTATCGTCACCCAGCTAACTGGGAACAATTATATTATAGCACATTTGGTATTTTCTTGGTGGAGCAGACATAAATCTGCTTTCAAGAAAAGATAGGGAGTGAGAGAATAATTTAATTTTTGATATTCCTCACTCCCAATAATTTAACGTTCATACTTTCGGCTGGGCGGCTCAATAACACGGTAAAATGTATTTTGATGTTCCCATGTTAATTCACCGCCAACTGTTGTATCTTTCACCCAGATAAATTCGCCCCGCTTTTTGAAGCGCTCGTGTTTGAGTTTTCTCCAATGACCGCTTCGCAAATGAGGAATTGGGCTGGCATGCGTGCCTTTTTGCTGGCTTTGTTTCCATTTAACAATTACTTCTCTTGGCACTACCAGTAGCCGAGGTTTCTTAGGATTGATCGCGTCCGGCTTTTTCTGCTTTTCATGCATTTTCAGCTCTTTGGCAAACATTTTTTCCGACTCTTGAATTATCACATTAGCCGGGTAATTGATATAGATCAATGCATAAAATAACAGATTCCAAGTGTGCTGAACTTGCTGAACATTATTCTGACAAACAAGATCAAGCTTGCCTTGGCATCCGCTGTTTTCAACGCTTTGATAACTGCAAGCGTGAAAATATGGCGGAATATCACTTTGAGCCGGATGAATAATTGTTCGCTTATGCGGACAAAGAATATTGCCATAAGTATCAAATGCCATCCCTGCTTTTGCCCAGTCACTGTTTTTAGAGGAGGCCACAAACTTATAATTTTGTAAAGCAAATTAAACGCCTGTGGATAACCGTGGGCAACCAAAAACCACTAAATCCCTACTAATTATATCCTCAAAATCTTGATGCTGGGGTTGTGTTATAATTGCCCGTTTTCAATCAGCCTCTTCTCCTTCAAATACCTGCTAACTGCATACCAAATTGAATTAATCACTGGAATTAAAAGGGCCCAACGTGGGTCTTTTTCAATCCACGCGATTACGATCGGCAGGATGGAAGACACACCGGAATAAAAAAACACCACAATTAAATGTTTGATTGCCTCTTGGGTTGCTCGTGTCATAAATTTTTTAAAATAGTTATGGCTTGCTCAAGATGACTAATAACTTGAGCGATATTGTTTGTTGGTTTGACCTCATTATAATTTTTTCTAAAATCCTGAACCCATTTTAACAGATTAGTGCCCGGACAAGCCGTACTGGCCGGGATCTCTTGATGGCCTAACACATTACTGATTTGGATATTATATTTTGTCTGTAACTTTATCACTAAATCCTTAAGCGAGGACAACTGCGCCTCTGTCGGAACTTCATCCATAAAATTACCGGTCAAACAAATGCCAAGCGATTTGAAATTCATGTCTGAACTGGAGGCATGCGCTCCCACTATATTTTCCGCCCGGCCCGGCCAAATCTTGCCATCAGCGGTGATAAAATAGTGATAGCCGATATCACCCCAGCCCTTGGAAATATGATATTTTTTGACAGCATCAAAAGTTGTCGTGTCACGGGCAGTGGCAGTGTGATGGACTATTAAATATTTGATTGATTCTGGTTTAAGATCCATACAATGAAATGGCTAAATTTATTAAAGCCCCAAGCAGACCTCCGATTGAGGCAGTGATTACTATCCAAAAGAAACATCCTCTTGGCTGCTGGCAAGACAGATTTTTCTGGCTTTCACATGGGCGTGGGCCCGGCTGTGTCCGGTTACCTTTCCCCAGCCATGACAATCACATTTATAGCAGACGGTAATTTTATTTTCTTGCAGAATTTCACTGGCTGTTTTTTTATACCACGCGGCTTTGGCTTTCCGGGTGGCTTGAAACTTTTGAAGTTTTTCTGGCCAATCTTTTGTCATATGGTTTTTATATCTTTGTCCTCCGGATATGATTTCTTAAAACTTAATTTAATCTCATCTGGTTCGTAGGCTACATTGATATGGTCGCCAACACTTAAACCATAAATATCTTTAAGCCATTTGCCTTCAATAATGATGGCCGGCACTCCATACTTTCGGTAACTAATTGTGCGTGTGTCCTTAATCCTGGCTTTAATGCTGTATTCCTCGGCCACCTTGGTTTGAGTCCAGCCGGCGGCTAAAAGCCGCCTGATTCTTTGGTTGCGTTTTGATTTTTCTAAATGTGAATTGTGCATATTTTTTAAATATTCAAAAACCCTATCTATTTCAAATAGATAGGGTTTTTGCCCAAAATGGGCTTATTTTAGCTAAATTGTGTGGTTTTTTCTACTTGCCCGCCCAGTTGGCGGGATTCCTCATTTCCCATGGCACTTCTTATATTTTTTCCCTGATCCGCAGGGACACGGCTCATTACGGCCAACTTTTTTTGCTGATCCGCCCCGGCTGGATTCTACTGGCGCTTCTTTAATTTGCGTGCCGGAAACAGCCCCTATTTTTGCCGGTTTTGCCACGCTCACATTATCTTGCCCATAATTCTTAATTCTTGATTCTTGATTCGAGGTTTTCTCCGCACCCTTAAAAATCAATTCTTGCTTATTGTTTATTACTCTTTGCTCTTTGCCCTGTGGCGCCAACCCGACCTTAAAAATTGAATACGCCACCTGTTTCTGAATATTATTATTAAGTTGAATAAACATCTGATAAGCTTCGCGCTTATATTCCACTAACGGATCTTTTTGCCCGTAACCACGCAGACCAATGCCAGTGCGCAGATGGTCCATCGCATCAATATGCTCCACCCAAAGCATATCAATTGAACGGAGTAAAATCATTTTTTCCACCTGTTGCATCGGCTTAACTTTAATCTCCCCCCCTATTTTAGGGGGGGGGTCGCCACTAGGCGACAGGGGGGTATCGTTATCTGCCAATGCATTTATCCTCTCGACCAGCTCATCATACACCTTATGCGCCAAATCTATGAAATAGTTTATCAGCTTATCTCTTGCTCTGACATCTTCAGCCTTATCCCCCGCAGTTTTCTGAATATCGTCCATTTTCAATCTCACTTCCAAAGGCAAGGGGAAAATCGTATCCACCACCTCATAAATTTCATCAATATTCCATGCTGTTTCGTCATCCGACTGGGTATGAAAGCTCACCACCTGTTCAATCTCTGCTTCCACATTTTCTAAAATCATCTCACGAAAACTTTCATTTTCTTTATTTTGTAATTTGGAATTTGGAATTTGTTTGGCATTTGTAATTTGGAATTTGGAATTTTTATCAACTTTTTCCCCGCTCTTCATACTTTCATATATGTCAAGGATTCTATCTCTCTTTCTATAAATCACCTCCCTGTGTTTATTAATCACATCATCATATTCAAGCAAATGTTTTCTAATGTCAAAATTATGCCCCTCAACTTTTTTCTGCGCCGCTTCCAGCGACTTGGAAATCATCGGGTGCGCGATCGGGACGTTATCAGGCAATCCTAACTTACCCATTATGGTACCAATCCTGTCCGAACCAAAAATCCTCATCAAATCATCCTGGGTTGACACATAAAATCTTGACTCGCCCGGATCGCCCTGACGGCCGCTCCGTCCTCTCAACTGATTATCAATTCTCCGAGACTCATGTCTTTCAGTGCCAATCACATACAGCCCGCCGAGTTGCTTGACTGCCTGATACTCTTCCTGGGAAGCGCCCTCTCCGCCAAGCTTAATATCCACGCCGCGGCCGGCCATATTGGTAGCCAGTGTCACCTTGCCTTTTTTGCCGGCTTCAGCGATAATCGCCGCTTCCTTCAGATGGTTTTTAGCATTCAAAATATTATGCTCAATTCCTTCCTGATTTAATAAATGTGAAAAAAATTCATTTTTTTCAATGGAAATCGTGCCGACCAGAACTGGCTGGCCTTTTTCCTGTTTGGCCTTAATGTCTTTGATCACCGCCTCAAATTTCGCTGCCTCGTTTTTGTAAATCAAATCTGGCTGGTCAATTCTGATCAACGGTTTGTTAGTCGGTATGACCATCACATCCAAATTATAAATCTTGGAAAATTCTTCCGCTTCAGTGGCCGCCGTGCCGGTCATACCCGCTAATTTTTTATACATCCTGAAATAATTTTGAAAAGTTATCGTGGCCATAGTGACTGATTCCTGTTTAACCCTGACCCCCTCTTTGGCTTCAATTGCCTGATGCAACCCTTCAGAATACCGGCGGCCATACATCAGCCGACCGGTGAATTCATCAACGATAATTATCTCGCCGTCCTTAACCACATAATCTTTATCGCGTTGGAACAAGGTATGCGCTTTTAAAGCCTGCTCAATGTGATGCACCTCGCTAACCCCTTTTTCCGTGTAAATATTTTTAATGCCCAGCAGCTCTTCCATCTTTTTAATGCCCTCATCAGTTAAAGTGGCCGCGCGCATCTTTTCATCTATGTTATAATCCCCGCCTTCTTTTAATGTTGGAATAAGTCTGGCAAATTTCTGATACTTTTCACCAGCCTCCTCTGCCGGCGCTGAAATTATCAGCGGCGTCCTTGCCTCGTCAATTAAAATAGAATCCACCTCGTCAATAACGGCAAAATTCCAGCCGCGCTGAACTTTCTCTGATTTTTCGCGAGCCATATTGTCGCGCAAATAATCAAAACCGAATTCATTGTTAGTGCCATAAGTAATATCGGCCGCATAAGCTTCTTGTCGCGCACACGGCTTTAATTTTTTCAGCCGCGCGTCCTGAAATTCTTCATTAGAAAATTCCTCGTCATAAAGATAAGCTTGCTCATGCACAATTATTCCAACTGATAAACCCAGCGCATTATATACCGCCCCAATCCAAGCCGCATCGCGCCTGGACAAATAATCATTAACAGTCACTATATGCACGCCTTTACCCGAAATGGCATTTAAGGCCGCCGCTGGCGAAACAGCATAAGAAGTTTTACCCTCGCCTGTTTTCATTTCCGCAATTTTACCCTGATGCAGCACTTCGGCGCCAATCATCTGCACATCAAAATGACCCGAGCCCATTTTCCTTTTAGCCGCCTCGCGAGTCGCCGCAAAAACCTCTGGCAAAATTTCATCCAGAGTTTTTCCTTTTTTGACTTTTTCCTTCCAGCCAGCCGCTAATTCCCTTATCTCTCCGTCTTTCATCTTTTCACATCTAGCTCCCAGTTTTCTGATCTCTGCTATGAGCGGTTCCAGCTTTTTGATATACTTGGCATTCGGATCACCGAATATTTTAGTTAAGATAGACATTAATTTTAAAACTATTATTTACAATAATTTCTTGGGCAAAAGCAAGACATACATCCCGGCCACTACCGACATCACTGCCATAATTAAAAAGATGGCATCAAAACTATAATGCTTGACTATCCAGCCGCCCATGACCGCCGCGATTGCCGGCACCAAATATGCCATGGCATCGTAAAAACTCCATTGCCAAGCAGCTTTTTTATTATCAACATTTTTACCGTAAAGGCTGTGGAACGCCGGCCAAAAAAAAGCAGCTGCCACCCCCAATAAAACCTGGGCCACATAGAGCATCGCCACTTTGTCAGCAAAATAGTACATCATATACGCCCCGGCTACAATAAACTGCGACCAGGCAATGCCCACTTCAGATTCCTTCATCTGATTCTCCCATTTGCCAGTCATAAATGTCAAGACACCGGTGGTAAACAAAAAAACAGCCCAAGCGTTTGAGGCAATCTGAATATCGCCACCCAATCTCTCAACAAATAAGGCGTAAATCGGCCCAAACATGCCAAAGGCGAACATATAGAAACCACTAATCACCAAAAGCACCGAAAGCGCCTTATTAATTGTCGGCGTATTATGCCGAAACAAATGTCGCACAATATAGTTCATATATTTATTCTATCATAAATCATATTATAGAAAAAGTAAAAAATAAAATTGTCATAATCATAGGATGCGGTTGTGATCCAGTTGAGATTAACTCATCTGATGTGACTAGAATTATTAATTCATGCTTCGAAACACCACCGGCTGCCTGTCCAAAAATTGCTATTGTTAAAGAAGATGAGCTTAATACGGCCTCGACATTGCGAGAAACGTTAAATCAATTAAAAAAGATGGGTTTTGAAAAAACACAAAAGATTAAAATTATGGATCCAAGTCCGTTATTTGCTAATAAAATAATGGAAATCTTGGAATAATATTTTTAGAAAACCCCACCCAATAAGTCTTTGGCGGGGTTTCATTATTAATAATATGTTATCCCTGAATCACTTATTTATAATTTTATATACATCTCCTGCTCCCATGGTCATCACCACCTCGCCCAACTGAACATGCTTCTTTAAATAATTTCTAATCTTAACCAAGCTTGGCAAATAAATGACCGGCTTCGGGCGCTTGAATTTTTTGTTCATCAAATCAGCTAAATCCTTGCTCGTTATCCCCCATTTATTTTCTTCCCTGGCCGCATAAATCGGCGCTAAAATTAAATCGGGGGCCAAATTCAAACTGGCCGCAAATTCATTCAAAAAATCATTCGTTCTTGAATAAAGATGCGGCTGATAAACCAGCCAGAAAGTTCTGTTGCCAAATTTTTGTTTGGCCGCTTTTAAGGTTGCCCTTATTTCTGTGGGATGATGCGCATAATCATCAAAATATTGGATCCCCTCACGCTCGCCTTTAAATTCAAAACGGCGCCAAACGCCGTTGAATTTAGAGAGCACATCCTGGACCACCTGAACTTTGACTGCCAAAATTGCCGCCACGGAAATTGCCGAGAGCGCGTTGTAGACATTAAAATTACCAGGGACTTTTAAGCTGAAACGGATGCCGTCATACTCTTTTAATTTTTTGCTTGCCAAAGTAAAATTAGTGTCGCCATTATCACCAATTTCAATGCTCGCCGCCCTAAAATCAACCAGTTGATTATCAACTCCAAAACTAATCTTATTGCCCCTGGCTGTTTTGGCCAGTTGCAGCGCATGCTTGTCATCGCCATTAAAAACCAGCCAGCCATCGTTTTTAATCTGGCTGATAAACCTTTTAAAGCTTTTTTTCACTCCCGCAATGTTTTTAAAATAATCCAAATGCTCCGCTTCAATATTAGTCACCACGCCGATATTAGGCTGATAATTTAAAAAATTATCCCGATACTCGCAAGCCTCTGATACTAAATATTGACTTTTACCCAGCCTTAAATTCCCATCAAATTCTTTTAATTGCGTGCCGACAAAGACGGTTGGATTCAAACCGGCCGCTTCTAAAATTAGTCCGACCATTGAAGTCGTTGTGCTCTTGCCATGCATCCCGGCCACGGCAACTGTGTATTTGCCCTGTGATAAACCGCCCAATACCTGATAAACAGAATAGGTGGGCAGCTGTAAATCGCGCGCCCTGATTAACTCCTGATTATCTTTACTGATTGCTTCGGTGTAAACAACTAGATCAATATTATTGCCCAGATTGCTGGCCGCATGCCCTTTATGAACTGTAGCTCCCAGTTGCTCCAATTTTTCCGTAATCTCTGATCTATCCCTGTCTGACCCGCTGACTGCTTTGCCCAAACTCAAAAAATACCTTGCCAGCGCACTCATTATAATCCCCCCGATGCCAATCAGGTGGATTTTTTTTATTTTTTCTAAATCTAACGGCATATTATAACGGCATATTATTTGGCTAAACTTAAAATTAATCCGGCAATTTTTTCCTCCGCGCCCCATTTAATTACTCGCTGCGCCTTGTCTCCCAGTCCCTTCATTTTCTTTTTATCACCTAATAAATCCCTGACGCGTTTAACAAACTCCTCGCCGGCCAATTCTTTTTGATCCAATATTTCAACCGCTCCGCGCTCATAAAAATATAGCGCATTATCAACTTGGTGTGAATTAGGAATGGGCATAATAATCGCCGGCTTGCCCAAATATGCAATTTCTGTCAACGCCCCCATACCGGCACGCGACACAATTAAATCAGCCAACTGTAAAACCTCCGTACTATCCACTAAAAAATCATATTTATAATAATTACCATAATTCGTAATTTTTGATTCATAATTCATGATTCCCGTCACATGAACTATCTGACAAAACTTAACCAACTCTTTAATAGAATCCTCTACTAATTTATTTATTGATCTTGCTCCTCTGCCCCCACCCATTACCAGCACTCTTGGTAACTGCTCATTTAATTTATATTTATCAATCAAATCTTGAATTTTTGATTTGGGATTCCGGATTTCCTGCCTCACCGGATTGCCTGTTATCTGAACTTTGCTCTGCTTAAAATTCTTGACGCTTTCGGGAAAACAAACAGTGATTATTTTAGCAGCCCCGGCGCACAATTTATTGGCCAGCCCGGCCCGCACGTCTTGCTGATGAATCAAACTGGGAATTCCCAGGAGCCAGCCAGCCCAGACCACTGGTACCGCCACATAACCACCGGCAGAAACTATGACATCAGGCCGACATTTTAAGATCAGAATAAATGACTGGAAAAAACCAAGCGCGATCTTGAAGACATCCATAAAATTAAGCAGACTAAAATACCGGCGCAATTTGCCGCTGGCAACTGCCTTAAATTCTATGTTATATTCCCTGATGACGGACTCTTCTGGCCCAGCCTTTGTGCCCAGCCAATAAAAATCAACGTCAGGATTTTTATCCTTCAGCTCTTCCACTACGGCCAAAAGCGACGTCACTGAACCCAGTGTCCCGCCACCGGCAAATAATAATTTCATAATTTTAAATGAATTTTAAAATTTAAAATTTAAAATTCTAATTCTATCTCCTCCTCACCCTAGAGGCATCAACCACCATATTTTGTTGAGTATGTTTTGATATATTAACTACTATGCCTATGCCGGCCATCGCCGTCATCATGGCTGTGCCTCCATAACTAATCAAGGGCAATGGCACGCCAGTCAAAGGCATCAGTCTGAGCATTGCCGCCACATTGACAAAAAATTGTCCTACTAGCCAGGTGGCAACGCCAACCCCAATTAAATTACCAAACATATCAGGGGCATTTTTAGCCACTTTCATCATTCTAACAAATAACCATAAAAATACAACTATAACAGCTAAGATTAGCACAAAACCAAGCTCCTCTGCCATCACGGCAAAAATTGAATCACCGGCCACCTCTGGCAAATACTGAAACTTCTGCTCTGAATGACCAAGGCCTAAACCGAACCAGCCGCCAGAGCCGACTGCCAAAAGCGCCTGATTTATGTGGTAACCAATTCCCTGCGGATCAACACTTGGATCTAAAAAAGATGACAGTCTGTCTAGACGATATGGCGCGGCTTTAATTAAAACTGCCAAACCAGCCACGCCGGCGAGCATTATATAAAATAGATGCTTATACCTAGCGCCAGCCGTATAAAAAACCACCAGACTCATGAGAATAATAATAAACAGAGTGCCAATGTCGGGCTGTAAAATTATCAAACCTCCGACCAATCCCAAATAAACCAAAAAAGGTACCAAGCCATAAGCCGCCGTTTGCACCCTTTCCTTTCTTTTTTCCAGCCAAGCGGCTAAATACACAAGAAAAGTTAGCTTGACAATTTCCGCTGGCTGCAAGGAAAATCCGCCGATATTAAGCCACGACTTTGCCTTGCCATAATCAGCTCCGATGCCCGGTATAAAAACCAACACCAGCAGCCCGAGAGAAAACCATAAAAGCGCAGCTGAAAACTTCTTCCAGAGACGATAATCAACTCTGGACAATACTAAAAACAAAAATAAGCCTGGCAACAGGCCTTGCATTATCTGGTGTTTTAAATACCAATAACTATCTTCAAATTTATCATAACCAAGCACTGAGGTGGCAGAAGAAAGCATTATCAGTCCAAAAACAACTATCACTCCAAATAAAATTATCAAGGTATAATCTGGTTGGTGGTTTAAACGTTTCATTTGATTTTAAATTAATCACTCATCTTAAAAAACTTGCCTCAAATGCATTTTTTATGAACTCATTAATTTCCTTCTCTCCAAACACCTTATTCTCCACCAGACTTTTAATTTCTTTTTGCAAATTAGTATTATAAAATTCCGGCCCGTCAGTGTTAATCGTCAATTTTACCCCGGCCTGATAAAGTGTATCATATATCTTCTTCATCTCTCTGTAACTCTTGATCCTGCCAATAAACAAATTGCTTGTCGGGCAAAGTTCTAAATAAATATTATTACTGGCAAGCTGCTGCATTAATTTCTTATCTTGCCATGCTAAAATCCCATGCCCTACCCTCTGGGGCTTAACTTTTTTAATATACATTCTCATCTCATTCAAGCTCCCTTCTTCACCGGTGTGCATCGTTACCCCAAAGCCGTTTTGTTGGGCATCAATAAAGATATCCACTAATTCATCCGGCTTAAAATTTTTCATTAAGGGGCCGGTTAAATCTATGCCGACAATTCCCCTATTTTTATATTTTTTTGCTTTTTCATACATGGTGGCATTCAGTTCATAACTTAATTCTCTATCAAGTTCAATAATGATTCCAGCCTTAATTTCAGGATATTCAAGCGCTGCCCTTTCCATGCCACGAATCGCGGCTAAAATTATTGAGTCTAAGTCCCTTTCGCCTCCCCTGTTCCTCTTCGCTGGGCAAAACCTAAGCTCATGCAAGATTATATTGCTATTGCGATAAGCGCCGCCCAATGTCCCATGAACAGCCGGTTCAACTGCCAAGGGCGATGATTGAATTAATTCGGATAATTTATACAAATCCTTATTTAAACTAAAAAAATCAGTGTAGCGACCAATTTTTTTAACAGTCAAAAAATTCTCAAACTCAAAATAATTTTTAGTCGGTAATTTAATCCCCTGTTCATGCGCAATGCTCCACATAATATGCGGCTGTACCGCGGCGCCCAGATGCGAATGAAGTTCGGCCAGTGGTGACAAATTATTTTTCATACTGATGAATAATTAGCTTCTTTTTTAATGGCGCTCAAACTATGCGGGTGCGACTCTCTCAAAGTCGCTGAAGTTATCCGCATAAATTCCGCTTTCTTCGGCATCTCATAAATATTAGGCGCGCCGATATAACCCATGCCGGCTTTTAATCCTCCAATAATCTGATAGATCACTTCAAATAATTTTCCTTTATACGGCACCATGCCTGCCACTCCTTCCGGCACGTATTTTTTACTGCCTGCCTGAAAATATCTATCCGCCGATTTATTTTTATTCATCACCGCTGCGCTGCCCATGCCGCGATAAACTTTATATTTTTTCCCATGGTCAACTATAATTTTTCCCGGCGATTCTAAAAGTCCTGCCAACATTGAACCGAGCATCACCGCCCTGGCTCCGGCTGCTAACGCTTTTGTGATATCCCCTGAATATTTAAGCCCGCCATCAGCAACCACCGCTACCCGCCCTTTTAGAGCCTTAACCACATCCATGACAGCCGTTAATTGCGGCACGCCAATCCCGGGCGACCACTCGCGTAGTGCAAATCGCTCCCGGCCCAACCCCAACCTTAATCACCTGGGCCACCCGAGCCAGATCAAGCGCCGCCTTAGCGGTTAGCAATATTGCCCAGCATTAAATCAGCCTTAATTAATTTTTTAATTTTTTTAGCGCTGGCCAGCACGCTTCCTTTATGCGCATGCGCGCAATCAACCACGATAATATCAGCTCCTGCCTTGTCTAATGCCCTCGCCCGATCTAAATCATGCGGCCCGCAAGCCGCGCCAACTAAAACTTTTTCCTTTTTTGCTTGATTAACCATGGCTACTTGTTCGGCGATCGTATTTGAGCGGTGAATCACCCCTAAACCGCCGAGTTTCCCCAGACTAACCGCCATCCTAGCTTCAGTAACCGTATCCATTGCTGCGGATAAAATCGGGATTGCCAAACAAATCCTCTTGGTTAATTGGACGCTCGTATCCACATCTTTCGGACTGACTTCCGAATATTGCGGGACAAGCAACACATCATCATAAGTTAAACCTAATTTCATACCATTATTCTATCTTAAATTTTTAAAAAAATCAATCTATCAATAATTGCTGCTGCCGATGCCCAGCTCCTCTAAAATTTCGTCTGGCACCGGCACCCGATCGCCAGGCTTGGTTTTCCCCGGATAGCGCCAAGCTGAAATTATTTTCACTACCTCTTTTTTAATTTGATACATTATCCAAATCTCGTACGGATGACCCCGGCTGCCGGCCGCCTGCATAGCCGCCAGAGTGTTTTCCGCCACGCCGGTTTCCACTCTTTGCGGATGCCGAAAAACTCTTTTGACTCTGGATTGCGGCAAATTATAATAACGGATTTTTTCCAGCGCGTGCTTAGTCCAATAATATTTTTTAGCTGCTAATTTCAGCTCAACCATACATTTAATTTAATTAAAACTAGGCACGGCATCACCAACCACTGACTATAATTAGCGATTCTTTATTAGTTATTTTTCAAATCCAAACTCTCCCATAATGCCTTTTTGTTTCCATACTTTTCTTGGGGAGATGGGACATTGCGGTATTTATCTTGCGGAAATTCATATTCTCTGATTATCTTTGCTAATCTAATAATAATACTGTCATCGCGAGCAACAAAAATAGCATTAACTACGAGATTGCGACATCGTCGCTTCGCTTCTCCTCGCAATGACAATAAGAAAATTTGCGTAAGGTCAATTAATAAATTATTTGACGAAGTGAATCCCCAGTTCCTCCAGCTGTTGCTGGCTGACTTCGCTCGGACTGTCCATTAACGGATCGCGGTTGTCAGAAGTTTTTGGAAAAGCCATGACTTCGCGGATGGACTCTTCGCCAGCCAAAATCGCTATTAATCTATCCAGGCCAAAAGCAATGCCGCCATGCGGCGGCACGCCATATTTAAATGCCTCCAATAGGTGTCCGAACTGCGCCTGAATTTCTTTCTCCGTATGATTTAGCGCCTTAAAAACTTTTTTCAAAATTTCCGGGTCAGTCGTGCGAATTGAACCGCCGGCCACTTCATTGCCATTCAAAACCAAATCATATTGTTTGGCTTTAATTTCAGCCATCTTTGATTTATCTTCCAATTTACTCAAGTCCTTATCTTTAATCGCGGTAAACGGGTGGTGCGCTGCGCCCCAACGTTTATCTCCTTCTTTATACTCAAACATGGGAAAATCAACCACCCAAACAAAGGCCAATTCATTTTTATTATCTTTGTTTTTCCGCAAATCCGGCTTGTCAGAATTATATTTTGCCATTGCCTCATCATATTTTATTTGCGGAAATTTATTAAAAGTCATCTGATAATCACCGGCAATTTTCTTGATCACTTGTTTAACCATTTTCTCCGTAATACTTAAAATCTCTTCTTCCTCTTTGATAAAACTCATTTCCATATCCAATTGGGTAAATTCTGCCTGACGGTCGCCGCGCTGGTCCTCATCACGAAAACATCTAACAATTTGAAAATATTTTTCCATACCGGCAATCATCAGCATTTGTTTGTATTGTTGCGGCGATTGCGGCAGAGCAAAAAATTTGCCCGGATAATTTCTTGATGGCACCAAGAAATCACGCGCGCCTTCGGGCGTAGATTTAGATAAAAACGGCGTTTCAACTTCTATAAACTGCTCATTATGCAGATAATCACGGATACCGCGGATAATTTTATCGCGTAAAATAATATTTTTTTTCATCCGTTCATGGCGCAAATCCAAATAACGATATTTTAAGCGCAACTCCTCATTCGCCTGCCGTTCTTCATTCGCGACTTCAAATGGCGGGGTTTCTGATTTGGCTAAAATCGCAATTTTCTTGGCCAGCACTTCCACCCCGCCTGTCAACAAATCTTTATTCAGCTGCTTTTCTCCGCGCGCCTGCACCATGCCTTCAATTTCCAGCACGAATTCCGGCCGAATGTCTTTCAACGCGGCCTGTGATTTCTCATCAAGTTCATTCGGCACGCAGACCACCTGCACTATTCCCCAACGGTCGCGCAAATCCAAAAACGCAATCTTGCCCATATTGCGCCGGTTATTTACCCAACCGTTTAGTTTAACGGTTTCCCCGACTTTTTTAATTGTTTCTGTTGAAAGTGTTCTGTTCATGTGGTTTATGTTAATTGCTATCTTAGATTTTAGATTAAAAATCATTAATCTAAAATTTTAATCAATTAATCTTTTCTATTTGGATTAACTCTGCCTCATTGGTTACCATTGAAGGATATATCTTATAAATTAAATTATCAATAACTATGGTCGCATGGCCGTTAGTTTGATCTTTGTTAAACTTCTCTTTAGCAAAATCTTGGTTGCTAAAAATAAATGTGGTTGAATTCGTACCTTCCGCATGTGGTATTTTATTATCATGTTGACTATCTGTAACTGTGAAGTAAACAGTACCCGCCGGATAAAAAGAATCGCCATCAGCTATATTGTATTCTCCAATAAGCCAAATCGGTCCAGAAAATTGAATTACCATATTTTGATCCGGCCAAAGATCCATCCTATCATCACGATATGGATTAATAGAGACAACCTCCATAAGACTTACTATATCTCCTACCTTAACCGTATTGGGGTTAAAGCTGGTGTGATAATCATCCTTAAACATATCTTTTACTCTACCACACACAAAAACACGTGTAACATCAAATGCATTACAACAAACAGGTCTATCTGAATCTGCACAAGAAGTACAATAATAACCATAATTATCAAAACACAAAATTTGGCCACCCTCCTCTACATCTGTAAAATTTGTTTTATATTCAATATATCCGCCACCAATGCCATCCGCAGCTCCAATATCTTTGAAACCACTATTTTCCAAGAAGTTATTAAAAAGAAATTCATTCTTGTATTTTACTCTAAATCCTTTAATATACTTATTATCATATAAAAATGTAATCACGTCTTCTTCTAAGCCCTCCTCTAAAAAATTCAAATCTTCATTATCTTTGATATATCTCTTAAAATTTTCAGTAAAGGTATTAAATCTATCATCCAAAAACCTGAAGGCGGTAGTACTTTCATTCATCTGACCAGTTTGACGAATAATAACAGGAGATGAATATAATTCTCTATCCTGTTGAATTGTTTTTTGGTAAGTCCAAACCACCCAGCCGATAAATATAATGGCTGCGAGCGCGGCTAAAATAATCCATAAAATCATTTTAGGTTTTTGAGACGGTTCAGGTTGAATTTCTCCCGACTGCTCGGGATGGCTCGGTTGTTGTTTTGTTTGGTTCATATTTTTTATTAATTATTTTGTTAAAAATTTTTCAAGTGGCATAAGTTTAAAATTTCCGTTGGCTGAATATTTACTTCCACTCATAAAATTTACCCAAAATATCATCATAGTTTAAAAATCTAAATTTTATTTCCGGATAAACTTTTGTAAATTGAGAGTACTTTGTCGCCTTAATTTTGCTGGTTTCAAATTTAACTTCATAAGCCTCTCTGTCGCCAATCACAAAATCTATCTCTTTCTTATTCTGCGTGCGCCAGAAATTTATACCATTAATATCTTGAGTTTTATTTAAAAATTCTTTGAAAACAATATTTTCCAAATAAGCCCCTTTGTCTTTTCTCTTGTTTATTAAAGTAAAATCATTTAATAATAAATTCCGGAAACCCAAATCATAAAAATATGCTTTGGGCATTTTAGTTAATTCCTTTCTGGCATTGCGATAAAACGGGCGTATCAAAGCCAGATGGTATGACTTTTTCATTACATATAAATATTCTTCCACTGTTTTATGCGCGATATTTAAAGTATTCGCCAGTTCTTGCGAATTAATAAGTTCTCCGGTTTGATCACTCAAAATTTTAAGCAAGGCAAAGTATTTTTCATCATTTCTGATGCCGGCATCGCCAATATCTTTTTTGATGTATGAAGTGCCGATGTCTTCCAGAATGATTTTCTTGGCCTCTTCATTTTCAGCTAAAACCACTTCCGGGTAGCCGCCGAAAATCAAATATTCAGACCACCATTCTTTTAATTTACTCGCATAATAAACTGACAGTTTTTTATCTTTCTGTTTCATTAAGTCCGCCTGTTCTTTAAAAATTAAAAACTCATTAAAATTCAGAGGATACACTTCCAAAAGGGTCTTTCTGCCCACTAAACTGTCCTTGAATTTTTTATCAATATAAAAAGATGAGGAGCCCGAAGCAATTATTTTTACTTTGTCTCTTTTTTCATCATAAAGCAACTTTAAAAAGTTAGTCGGATCATCTAAATACTGGATTTCATCAATAATAACATATTGTCTTACTTTGGATTTGGGCATCAATTCAAAAATATTATAAGGATGTTTGTTCAAAAACTCGCGGTAATCCGGGTTTTCCAAATTAAAATATATACTGCTTTCCCCTTTTTCTTCCAAATAGTTTCTAAGCATGATTAAAATAGAGGTCTTGCCGGTTTGCCTGGCGCCCGTGAGAATGATAAATTTATCGTCTTTTAACCGCGTTTTGGCTTTGTATAAAACATCCCTTGGATAAAGCATAAAGTTAATATATAATAATTTTATATCTATTAAGTATAATAATATCAGATACTTTTATACTTGTCAAATTTTGAATGCCCGATAAACGCAATCTTGCCCAAATCGCGCCTGGCATGCACCCAGCCGTTCAAGCGCACCAATTCGCCTATTTTATTAATTGTTTTTATAGATAATGTTCTTTTCATATTTTTTATTTTCTTTATTTAATATTTCAAGTTTCTCCCAAATTAAATCAAAATATTGGTTAATAAACTCATCTTCTGTTTTTAAGCTATTTTGTTTTTTTGTCATAACATTATCTTTTTAAATGTTTATAATTTACCTGAAAACTATTTTTTGTTTCTCTCTCATAATCCTTAAGGCGCTTTTGTCTATTATCTTTTGTCATATCGGCTTTATTTAATTCCGCGTTATACCTTATTTTTCCCGAAAGATAGACTATATTTTTAAGACTCTCGGGCATATCTTTTTTCCAGCGATCAATAACTTGCTGGTCATTAATTACGTCGGCTTTTTTGCGATTAAAAACAAGATTCTCATCTACCCAATTCTCAATTGGCCCCTTGTAAAAATGGGGATCGATTTTTTTAAAAAAATCTACAACTAAAGATTGAGTATAGTCCGTGCCACTGTCGCCGACACCAATCGGATTCTGTGTTGAAAAATCTCTAAACAACGCCGCCCAATACGCTTCAATTGAAGAATACCTTTCGTTAAAACTATCTCTAAAATGACTATCGTGCCCCATCTGCTCCTTTATACCCGGGTTATTTTTCATCACCTCTTCTTTTGATTTTACCATAAGCGACAGTCGGCAGGCCATCTCAAGCCTCTCGGCCTTAGTTAAAAACCTGTTGTTTTTTGGATTATTCGCGTCTGCAAGCGCGTATAAAAAGTCCGAAATATTTTTATTGCCTAAAGGAATATCTTTTTGAATATTCATCGTCCGTGTTTCTTTATCATACTGTGAATGTCTATTATCAAAACTCCACTGCACCATTGACTGGTTCATTTTTATGCTGTCAAGATTGGCAAATAACGCCCTTGGTAAGATATGCTCCAAATCCGCCAGCCCTTCCGCAAAGGGTTTGCCATCTAATTCAACTCTCTCATACGACGCGCCGTTTTTTTCCAAATCCGCTAATTTCGTTTCCCTGTCTTTTTCGTCCACCACATAACCTTTATCTTCTTCGGAAAAAATTTTCGCCGCCAGCAATG
>Ga0210018_1000059_pt1 | contig 44440 bp, 42 predicted proteins | sample CryGeyCG2014_010_2_FD_183967 | JGI IMG/M metagenome (GOLD analysis project Ga0210018, IMG submission 183967) | Groundwater microbial communities from aquifer - Crystal Geyser CG09_land_8/20/14_0.10 (SPAdes) (version 2) | ecosystem: Environmental > Aquatic > Deep subsurface > Groundwater | place...
TGCAGTACTTATGAGAAAACAACAAAATGAGTTGTTTGATATTAATAGTTTACTGAAATCACAGTAAGGATTAGCCTCAAAACTAATTTAGCCTCAGTTCAGTCCGATTATTCAATTGGTTAATACTGTTAAACGGAACGGAAATATATGAAAAAAACCTTCTTTAGTTACAGTTTTGGCTGTAGGGTTAACGAAGCGGAAAAAGAAGAAATTGATCGTAAAATGGCCTTAAATGGCTTTAAATTTACCAAAAGTAAGCCTGATATTTTTATCATTAACAGCTGCGCTGTGACTAATAAAGCCGAAAGAGAAGTTCGACAGCTTGTTTATCAAACAAAAAAAAGGATTCCGAAAACTAAAATCGTCATTACAGGCTGTTCTGCTACTTATTGGTTGAGAAATAAACTCTATCAAGATCTTCCTGTTGATTTAATAGTTGATAACATTAATAAGGAATTTCTTGTCGATATAATCAAAAAAAGACTGTCAAGCCAACCCCCTCTTGACCGAAGCGGTCGGGAAAGAGTGGTAGGAACAAGTAAATTTCTTGATTCAGAACGTTTATTAATCAAAATTCAGGATGGTTGTCAACGATGTTGCAGTTACTGTATTGTTCCCTATCTACGTGGCTTACCAAAATCTTATTTAACTAAAAATATTGTTGATAAGATTAATAAGCAAATTAATATTAAGGAGGTTATTCTTACTGCCGTTAATACTGAGGCATTTGGCCATGATACGGGGGAAAACTTAACTCAGCTTGTTAGTCAGATTATAAATAAAACATCAATACCTCGAATAAGTTTTGGTTCGATCCATCCTTGGAGCATTGATAAAAAATTCTTAAATTTTTATAGAAAAATCGTAAAAAAAAACCGTTTAATTAATTTTTTCCACATCCCATTACAGTCTGGTTCTGACAAAACTCTAACATTGATGAAAAGAGGCTATGCTTCTAAGGATTTGTTATGGAAAATAAAAGAAATTAAAAAAATCAATTCTTATGCTCAGATCGCCACCGACGTCATTGTCGGTTTTCTCGACGAATCAGACAACGATTTTAAGGAAACATATCGCTTTTTGGAAAAAAACCCGATCGATAAATTTCACGTTTTTCGGTTTTCAAATAGACTGTTAACCGCCGCTTTTTTTATGAAAAAAAAATTTCCTGTGATCTCAAACAATTTAAAAATTAAAAGAGCTAAACTATTGACCAATTTAAGTAAAAAAAAATACCAACAGTTTCTTGTCCAACTTCAAAATATAAATTATCGATCTCAAGCTCTTTTTATCGATCGTTTTAAAAATGGATATCAACAGGCACTTCTCGACAATCAAGTTCCTGCATGGATAAAAATAAATAAAAGGATGACAGGAGAGATAAAAAATGTTAAAATAAATTACTTAAGGAATATTAATTTATTTGGGGATTTAATTTAAGATAGTTTATTAGCGATCGTAGCTCAATCGGCTAGAGCACTTCCCTGCTCGCCCCGTAAAATTGCTAGGGTGTGTGGTGTAGTCTGGCCTAACACACCTCCCTGTCACGGAGGAGACCGAGGGTTCAAATCCCTTCACACCCGCAATTTACGGGGTCATGAGAAGGGGTTGGCGGTTCGAGTCCGCTCGATCGCGCATGACTGACGTTTCACTCAAAAATAAACCTAGACTTTTTGTAAAACATTAAATATAGAGGACGGATCACTAACTTCTATAAATTTACTAAATTGATTTTTTGCTGAAGCATATATAACAGGTCCACTATAAGCAGGAATTATTATAAAAGAACCAGGTCTTAAAAAAAGATCCATCTGTTGAGGAAAGCAATAATTAAACATGGGATCCGATGGATAACAATAAACCATCACAAGTTAAATAATCCTGTAAATCAAATAGGTTTAGTCTTTCAAATTCATGTGCTCCATTTTCTAATACCTGAAGTAATTCCGAATAATCAACTGATAAAGCTTGACAATCTTGAAGTAAAGCTGGTTTTGCCGCGGCAAACGTCGACGCTGTATAATATGAAGCATTTACATAGTGAACTTTGTCACCATCAATAATCTTTTTCTCAACCATTCTTTTGCCATACTCAACCGCCCTATTATGTAAATGTCTTTGAATCTCGATATTATAAGTTTGAAACCCACTCAAAGAAGCCAGTGCTCCTATCATTCCTAGCCCTGAGCCGCATTCAAAAAGCTTTGGCAGTGTAACTACACCTTGTAAAATAACTTTTTGATATAAATTTTTAAATAAAGCATCGAGTATTAATAGTGGTTCTTGTATAAGACGTGCTTGAATTTCATCATAGTAAATTGGTAGCCATCCGCCAGGAGAGGAGTCAATCAAATCTGAATTTTCCGGTAAAACCTCATCGTTAATAAATCTAACTAACTTCTCAAATTTCCTTATGTGAACTTTTTCATTTTCACACATTGATAAATTATAGCATACAAACAATCTAATATTTATTAGCTAATTTAACATTTAATCTATCAGCTGCTTGCAAATAAAAAAAGGTTTAAAAATAAAAAAATAATTGATAGAATAGTTAAAGAAAAAGTTATAAAGATGGACTGGTAGCTCAGTGGCTTAGAGGCGTCCCGCCAAATCTGGGCGCATAGCTCAGTTGGCTAGAGCGTTACATTGACATTGTAAAGGTCTCAGGTTCAAGTCCTGATGCGCCCACTTAATATTTGGCGGGAAGGTCACAGGTTTTCCGACGTAAAGTCGGAATTAACTGACTGTAATTACTCGTTTCACTCGCAAACAGTCAGTTGAACAAATCCTGTCGGGTCTTAGCGTAAAAAATTTTTAAAGAAAATTTTAACGTTGTTGGAACGTTTAAATCGTAGATTTATTACGTTCCAACAAATCAGTTTGACAAAAACAGATTAATAGTTTTACAATTAACAAATGCTAACCAAAGACGATAAAAAATTCATAGAAGAACTTATTAGTAAAAATAATGAAATTCTTGTAAAAGAAATGATTGATTTGTTTAATACCACTAATGCTGTTATTGAAAAGGTCGATAATAAATTAAGTAATAAGATGGATAAAACGAATGAAAGAATTGATGATACAAACGAAAAAATTGATAGGGTATTGAATAATCTCAGTAATGACTTTGACTCGATTGAAGATCTCGAAAAGAGAACAGAAAAACTTGAAGATAAAGTTTTTCCAATTAGCGCTTGATTTTGACTAATAAATTTAGTAGTATGATAAACATGAAAAATAAAGTTGTTTCAGTTTGCACCTGCACCACCCGCCATTAGGAGGGATGCTTTTGTGTAAAATTTACCCTCCCAAAAGGAGGGATTTTTTGTTATAAGTTCTATATAATAAATCTTATGAACGACAAAAATAAAGATAGTCTTTGGGCCATGAGGCATACGGCCGAACATGTATTACATCAAGCGGTCAAGGAGTTATATCCTCAAATTCAGCTGGCAATGGGACCGGCGACTGATGAGGGATTTTATTTTGATTTTGATTCCTCTCCTAAAAAAGATCATATAGTCAGGATTTCCGAGACGGATTTTCTAAAAATCGAGCAAAGGATGAAAGAGTTAATTAATCTTGATCTGCCTTTAACCAGAATGAAAATTTCTGAAAAGGAGGCGCAAAAATTATTTAAAGATAATCCTTATAAACTCGAGTGGGTCGATGGTATTGTCAAAAAAAAGGGGGAAATAACAATTTATTGGACCGGGCACCCGGGAGACAAAAATTCCATGGTTGATTTGTGCAAAGGCCCTCATGTTGAATCAACTGGAAAAGTCGGTCCTTTTAAATTGCTTTCAATCGCTGGCGCTTATTGGCATGGCGATGAAAAGAATAAGATGCTAACAAGAATCTACGGTACCTGTTTTCCTACTCAAAAAGAACTTGATAAATATCTCTGGCAAAAAGAAGAGGCGGAAAAACGCGACCATAGAAAATTAGGGAAACAGCTTGGCTACTATCTAATCAGTGACCAAGTTGGTCAGGGATTGATTATCTGGAAACCACAAGGAGCAATCATAAGAAGGATTATCGAAGATTTTATTATTAAAGAACAGACGAAACGCGGCTATAAAATGGTTTATTCTCCTCACATCGGCAAAAAACAACTCTGGATCACCAGCGGACATTGGGATTTATATCGAGATAAAATGTATTCACCGATGAAAATTGATGAGGTTGAATATATGGTCAAACCAATGAACTGCCCGATGCATATGATGGTTTACCAATCGGATCCTCATTCTTATCGTGATTTACCGTTGCGGATTTCTGAAAATGCTTCAGTCTATCGTTATGAACAAGCCGGGGAGCTTTCAGGTATGATTCGCGGCCGACATTTTACCCAAGATGATTCCCACATTTTCTGTACCGAAGAACAGGTGACTAATGAATTTATGAATGTCATGGACTATGCTTTTTATTTTCTTAAAGCTTTTGGAATTTCCGATTATTATATGCAATTATCTGTTCGTGATCCGAAAAACAAAGACAAATATTTAGGGTCCGATGCCGTCTGGAAAAACGCTGAAGATAAAATCAAAAAAGCGGTTAGTTTGAAAAAAGTTAAATTTACTGTTAAGGAAGGAGAGGCGGCTTTTTACGGTCCAAAACTCGATTTTATAATCAAAGACTCACTTGGAAGGGAATGGCAATGTGGCACAATCCAAATAGATTTTTCCTTACCGGAACGATTTAAACTTGAATACATTGATGAAAAGGGGGAAATTAAAAGACCGGTTGTCATTCATCGGGCAATCGCCGGTTCATTGGAGCGTTTTTTTGCGATTCTCGTAGAACACTACGCCGGAGCGTTTCCTTTATGGCTTTCACCTATCCAGCTTGCAATTTTACCGGTTTCAGACAAATTTCAGGATTATGCCTTAAAAATTAAAAATGTCTTATTAAAAAATAATATTAGGGCTGAATTAAACCTTGATAATAAGACTTTGGGATCTAAAATCAGAGAATCTACCTTGCAAAAAGTGCCATACATGGTTATAATTGGAGAACGAGAGTTAGAAAGTTATAAGGTTAATAAAGTTTATAAAGTAAGCGTTAGAACAAGGGAAGGAAAAGATTTAGGATTAGTTAACCTTTATCAGTTTATCGAAAAACTTAGAAAACAAATTGAGAATTTCGCATAGACATCGTCAGGTAAGAAAGTTTTATTTTACCAATTATCGAATTCAGGCTGAAAGTTTGAGAGTTATTGATGATAAAGGTAAACAGGTAGGAGTAATATCCAAAGCCGAAGCCTTGAGGAAAGCTCAGGAACAAGAGGTTGATTTAGTGTTAATTGCACCCAACGCCCATCCTCCTGTTGCTAAAATAATCGATTTTAAAAAGTTTTTATATCAGGAAGAAAAAAAGTTGCAAGAAGCGAAAAAGGGGATAAAGAAAAGTGTTGTCAAAGATTTAAAGTTATCGCTTTTTATTGGGCCAGCAGATCTAAACAGGTTGATTAATAAAGGAAAAGAGTTTTTATCTGACGGGAATCAATTAAGGCTTAACTTAGGTTTGCGCGGTAGAGAGATTATTAAAAAAAATATGGGTTTTGATTTGATTAATAAGTTTATTAGCCAGCTGGGAGATGTTAATCTGCCCAAACCCCCACGTTTGGAAGGAAGGGTTATTCGAACGGTGATTGCTAGAAAAAAATAGTTAGATGTTAAGAGTAAAAATACTATGCCTAAACAAAAAACTCATAAATCAGCGGTTAAAAGATTTAAGATGACTAAGGGGGGAAAGATTTTACATCGTTCTCAGTATCTTAGACATTTACGTAGCAAAAAGTCAAAAAGGCGAATTCGCCAACTCAAATTAATGAAAACAGTCGAAGGTCGGTACAAGAAAAAAATAAAAAAGATGCTAGGCAGATGAGTTATAAAGTTATAAAGTTAAAAAGTTCATTAAGTTTTTAAAGTATGGTAAGAGTAAAATCGGGAATTCTCACTAAAAAGAAACATAAAAAAGTTTTAAAACTGGCTAAAGGTTATTGGTTAACCCGTCATAAATCATTCCGAAAGGCGAAAGAAGTGGTTCTCCATGCCGGTGAGTATGCCTTTACCGGAAGAAAGGACAAAAAGCACGATTTCCGCAAGCTTTGGATCATTCGTTTAAACGCCGCTTTAGCTCAAAAAGGCATAAAATACAACCACTTTATCCATCAGCTTAAAGAAAAAAAGGTTGAACTTGATCGAAAGATATTATCTCAAATTGCTCTCAAATATCCTCCTGTCTTCGAAAAAATAGTGGAAAAAGCAAAATCTTAAAAAAAATTATTTTCTACGCACAATTACCGCACGCGAAATATCTTCTACATTAGGCCAAGCAGAACGCTGTACTCCTCTAAGAGCTTGGATTTGTCCAGAAAATTTTTCTTGTGCTTCGGCTAATGATACTACATTAAATATTTCAAATTCTTCAGGATTGAGATTTTCAGTTAAATAATCTGATAAAGTATCTGCATCAGAGGGTCTACTAGAACTAATAATCACAACATAATATCCGCCCGGCTTTAAAGTAGAAACCGCGTCGGTTGAAATTAATCTTATATCAAACATTTGATCTAAGGCAGTTAATTGACTGATATCTTGGTGTTTAATTGTGTGAGGTAGTCTGTAAATAACTTCATCGGCTCGTGATCCGATAAACGAAGCGCTGATTTTATCAAGAAGCAGTTTAAACCAACCAGTGGCGCCGACATCCTCCTCTTCATAAATATAACCAGGCGCGGTCGAAACTGGATCCATAGCAACGCAAAGTGTGCCTGCAGGGCAAGGGCTGTAGACTCCACCATGACCGATATCAAGAATAACACGTGTATCAGTTTCTTCTGCCTTAGTGACTACCTCATCTAACATATCATACTGACTCTCTTTTGGTAAAGTTGAAAAATCCCAACCATAAAATGTTCCATCATCCATACTAGAATAAATGTCTGTGATTATTCCACCCCACTGTTGATATCTCTTTTGAGATGTTTTCACCGCTTCAATAATTCTTGGGTCAAGGGTAATACCATTAGAAACAGCATAACTTTTAGCTGCTTGTTCGGCCGCTCCAGCAGCATCAGGAACAGAAAGTGGATTTTCCATGGCTTCATAGCAGACACTTGCATTACTTTGCATCGCGCAGAACTCAAACGTCTTTTGATCCCATACCGCCTGGGCAGTGGACTGGGCATTGGCGACTACTTCTTGGGAAGAAGCGCTTGGAGCGGGACCACAAGCTCCTAGTATAATTGCCAAGGCAATCACTCCGACTATAGGTAAGAGACCGGATGGAATTTTTAATCTTGTTTTACGATCTTTTGTTTTGGTCGAAACAAAATTAGCTTGCAGCGACCTTGTGTAATGTTCCTTTCCAATAACAGCAACTAGAGTATCTTTGATTGTTTGTGAAAATCTAGTGATAAAATGGAAAAAATCAGAATGAAGATTGGCTTGAGACAAAACTTTAACTAAGTCATGCTCCTGCTCTTGTTGAAGAACGGTCACTAAATTCTCAAGAGAATGAAAAACATTATTTAAAAATTCAGGCTTTTCTTGAATTATCTCACGTAAATCCTTTAAAAATTTTAAGCTTGAGTCATATGTATGGCCTTTAATTTTTTTTGAGTTTAAGCTTTGAGACTCTCCAATCTTCTGACCTGTGTGAGTGGCATATAAAATATCGGCTCCATTTAAAATAAATTGACTTAAATTATCTACTGCCTGCATCAAGCCCTTCTTAGCTTTTCTATCCAGGGCACCTGGGATATGTTTGTCTTGTTGTAAATACTGTCTAAGCGGGGCACCAGAATAAAACAAGTCATAGAGATTAAAAATTTGGCTAACTCCACCGACAAGGTTCGGATTTATATGTTGTTCCCCGTTTCTTCTAACCGAATGGTTCAATACTCTGTTTATCAAATCTGGATTGAATCGTATTAAAGGAAGTTGTTTAAGAGATTGGACCGATGATAATTTGACAGGATTTAATAGTCCTGTAATTAAAAGAGGCATCATTGATACCGTCTTTTGTTCAGAGCTAAGATGTGTCATAATATTTTAGACCTATATTATATCATATAATAGAGATATTGTTATTTTATCGATTCTTCTCTATAATTCTACTTATGCAAAACAATAAGGATATTATCATCGAGCTCAATAAAGAACTTTCTTCTTTAACTGATTTAACTAGCATTGATCAATTAGAAGTTAAGTATTTAGGTCGAAAGGGCCTTATAAATAAGCTACTGCAAAAAATAAAAGATGTTCCAGTTAATAAAAAAAAAGCTTATGGACAAAAAATTAATCAATTAAAAAACGAAGTTAAAAGAATAATAAAAATTAAGAAATTGGAGTTAACCAATAATAAAACTGATGAATTTTTTGATGCGACTTTGCCGGGTAAGCCTTATCCTAGAGGCAGTCTCCATTTAATTACATCTACAGTTGAGAAAATATCTAAAACCTTTCAAAGAATCGGTTTTATTCGGATGAGTTATCCGGAAGTGGAATGGGAGTATTTTTCTTTTGATTCATTAAATATGCCTCCTGATCATCCAGCCCGCGATGATTTTGAAACGTTATTTATCGATGTTCCGCCGGCACCAAAACTGGGTAAAATGATCCTTTCTCCGCATACTTCCTCCGGTCAAGTACGAGAAATGTGGCGCTGCGGTAGGCCACCCATCAGAATGGTCAGTATCGCGAAATGTTATCGACCAAATTGGGATATCACTCATACACCAATGTTCCATCAATTTGAATCATTGTGCATTGATAAAAATATTACAATAACAAACCTTAAAGCTTCGATCAACTATTTCGTCAAAGAATACTTTGGTGAAGACTATCAGGCTCGCCTTCGTCCATTTCATTTTCAATTTACTGAACCCTCATTTGAGGTCGATATTACCTGTAGTATTTGTAAAGGGAAAGGTACCATCGGCCATCAAAAATGCAAAGTCTGTAAATCAGGCTGGCTTGAGTTGGCTGGTGCTGGCATGGTTCACCACAACGTATTAATCGAGGGAAAAATTAATCCTGAAATATATAACGGTTGGGCCTTTGCCTTTGGATTGGAACGTTTAATCATGATTAAAATAGGACTTAATAATATGAGACTCTTATACGATGGAGATATTAGATTTTTAGAACAGTTCTAACTATGAATATAAAAATCACTTATAACTGGCTTTTGGAATATCTTGACACTGATGCCAGTCCTTATGATATCCAAAAATACCTTTCATTATGCGGTCCATCAGTAGAGAAGGTCGATAAGATGGGAGACGATTATGTTTTTAACATTGAAATCACCTCTAACCGCGTTGACGCTGCTTCAGTTTTTGGTATCGCCCAAGAGTGCCAAGCTATTTTACCTGAGTTTGGTAAAAAAGCAAAACTAAAGTTTGATCCTCTAAACGATTACAAATTTGTTAACATCCAAAAAAAGTACTGTAATAAAAATTCTTTAAAAGTAATTATTAAAGACAGGGATCTTTGCTCAAGATTCACCGCCCTTGTTTTTGAAGACTTGAATTTGAAACCATCGCCCGAATTGATTAGTAAAAGACTTACGCTTTGCGGTATTCGGTCGATTAATAACGTGGTTGATATTTCAAATTATCTCATGCTTTCTTTGGGTCAACCCGTTCACGTTTTTGACTATGATCAAGTAAAAAAATCGATGATGATTATGCGCCGAAGCAAAAAAGGAGAAAAAATTATCACGCTTGATGAAAAAGAAATTACTCTTTCGGGCAATGATATTGTTATTGAAGATGGAGAGGGAAGACTCATCGATCTTTGCGGTATTATGGGTGGAGCTAATTCGGCGGTATCTAACAAGACAAAGAGTATTATATTATTTGTCCAAACCTACAACAAAAACCTCGTCAGAAAAACAATTATGACGACTGGTCAGAGGACCGAGGCAGCCACTTTATTTGAAAAAGGCCTTGATGAAGAAAGGGTCGAACCAACCTTAGTTTATGGAGGAGAACTTTTAGAAAAATTTGCCGCTGGGAAAATTGCTTCTCAGATAATCGACATCTACCCAAACCCCTATTTTAAAAGAAAGTCAATCTCGGTCAGTTATGAATTTTTCAATAAAATTATTGGAATTACAATAGAACCAAGAAAAATTAAGCGCATTTTTACTTCTCTGGGATTTAAAATTAACAATCTTGAGGACGATCGCACCAAGATTGTATCGGTCAGCATACCTTCTTGGAGACAGTATGATATTGATATTAAAGAGGATTTGGTTGAAGAGGTCGCGAGAATCTATGGTTACAATAAACTTCCTAATCAACTTCAACCAATTGTTTATCTAAGACAACCGCCAGAAATTGAAAAGTTATTCAAAATTCAATCAAAAATAAAATACTTTTTAAAATATATTGGTTTAAATGAATTTATCAACTATTCGATGATCTCAAAGGAAATGATCGAGGATTCGGGATTGAAAACCGAAAAACACCTAAAACTTTCAAATAGCATTTCTCAAGAAATCGAATACATGAGGATGAGTCTTTTACCTTCTCTTTACAAAAATATTAAAGACAATAGCGTTAAAACCAGATACAATACTGCACCTGGTGAAAAAGGGGTAATGAGATTTTTTGAAATTGCCAAGGTTTATTTTAAGAACAGTGTTTTAAAAGACAGTCCTTGTAGAGAAGTTTATAAATTAGGAATTGCTGTCAATACGGACTATTTTGATCTTAAAGGAATTGTTGAAGCGTTGTATAAAGAATTAAATATTAACGACGGCCTTGGACAAATGATAACGAATGAAATAAAAATAGAAGAAAAGAATGGCGTTTTTTTAACAGAAATTGACTTACAAAAGCTGATTGATGATTACCGCCAAATACCTAATTATAAACCAATTACTCCTTATGCTGTCATCAAGCTTGATAAAACCTTTGAATTAGAACCCAAACACACCTTCCAGATGATAAAAAAATTAGCCTTCCAATCTAACCTGCTGCAAAAAATCGAAGTTGTTTCTATATTTAGAAATAAGCTCAGCCTTCGTTTTTATTATTCATCTTCCCAAAAGAACATCACGGAAGAGGAAGCAAAGAGAGAGCTTGAAAAAATTTAGATTCTGTCGTTCGTGAACTCTTTTCTTCTACGAGGTCAGGTACAGTACTGTACCTGACGAGGCTCTGCTTTGAATAACACCATCCGCTTCTCGATGACACTTTTCACTCACGACACATAAATTTTTTAAGGCGTCGGTGTCAAGTAATCCCACGGTTTGTTAACACCAAATTTAAGAGTAGACTCGCTCGATTTATCTTTCTCGTTCGTAGCAACTATCTGAAGTTCATAAGCGCCATCTGATAAATTAATCGTTTCGTCAATCTCATCGCGATCCCCGTCTAAAGACTTTACCTCAGATCCATTAATTTTAATTTTGACATTTTTAATGTTAGGAGTACTAGTTATTTTCGCTTTGATTTCGACATTATTAGAATTAACTGTCTGTTGACCGGAAGGATTTTTAATCGAAATAACTATATCTTCAGCCGAAGCATCGGATGTTTCTGTCGGTGGTTTGAACTTATCATCGCTTTGTTCTTTAGCCCAAGCATCAATTCCTTCTTGCCAACGGTTTCTCCCGTCAGTTGACACCGGATCATTCTCCGTAAAAACAACAAACTCTTTTTCATCATACTGTCCATTTTTTATCTCGATATCATTGGCTAGTTTACCATTATTTTTTGAAATTTTTATTTTTTTGTAAAAAGGAGAAATATCTTTCGGCTCTGTTCCTTCAATAAAGTATTCGGCTCGGTTGGGATAACCGTCTTTTGGCAAACCACCAAGATAGGCATCAATTGTCAACGCTTTGACTTTATCCGGCTTATCATTAATTCCGTCACTATATTTCTTTTGCTTTCCATCGGTCAAGTTAAGTAATTCTCTCATCGCTTGATAAAAAATAGGTGAGGCTCCGGTCGCACCCGAAGCAATCTTGGTGTTCATCGGACTGTTATCGTTATTACCAACCCAAACCCCCACGGTTATCGACTTCGTATAACCAACCGCCCAGTTGTCTCTTTTGTCATCGGTTGTCCCCGTTTTGACCGCCACCGTCCGACCGGGAATATTCAAATATGAATTCGGGCCAAAAACTTCAAGACGGGCATTATTGTCCGATAGAATATGAGAGATTAGAAAAGCGACTTCGGGAGAAATGATTGATTTCTGATGGCTGCCGTCTTTTTTATAAATTTTTTTTCCTTGAAAGTCACCTATTTCCAAAATTGAGGAGATTTCGTTTTTGTATCCATTGTTGGCAAAAACAGAAAAAGCGGAAGTTAAGTCAAGCAACGTTGTTTCTCCACCACCAAGCGTTACAGATAAACCAAAGCGGTTCAAACTTTCATCAGACGGGTAAAAGGTGGTTAACCCCATATCATATGCGATTTGTAGAAAATCGTGGACTCCAACCATGGCTAACATTTTTACCGCCGGGATATTTTCCGAATTACCTAAAGTAAACCTTATTTGCATCGGACCTCTAAACTTACCATCATAATTAACCGGAATATAGGGCTTATCATTGGAACTGCCTGAACTAAATTCTGTCTTGACGTCTAAAAGCACAGTTGAGGGAGTATAGCCTTTTTTAAAGGCTAAAGCATAGGTAATTGGTTTAATGGCCGATCCAGGTTGACGTAAACCCAAGACGGCGTTAAACTTGCCAAACTTATCATCATTAAAATCATATGAACCAACCATAGCTAAAATTTCTCCGGTTTTGGAGTCTAAAACAACAACCGCCCCATTGGTTACATGGTAATCTTTAAGTTTACTAATTTCGTCTTTAACAATTTTTTCTATTATCTCTTGAACATCTAAATCCAGGGTCGTTTTAACTTTTACACCTTGGTCGATGATTTTTTCCCCGTATTCTTTTTCCAACAAACTTTTTACATAAAAAACAAAGTGCGGAGCATTAATCGCTAACTTAGGTGAAGTAAATTTAATTTTATCGACCGTTTTCTGACCTTCTTGTTCTTGAAGCTTGGTAATGTATCCATCTTCTCTCATCCGGCGTAGAACACTTTTAGTCCTCTCTTTCCATGTATTTTTCTCTCCGATAAACGGGGAATAAACCGAAGGGCTTTGAGGTAAACCAGCCAATATGGCCGACTCAACCAGATTCAGATCCTTAACCTCCTTACCAAAATATCCCTTAGCGGCCGTCCCTACTCCCCAAAAAGATCCACCATAAGGAGATTCATTTAAATACATTAATAGTATTTCGTCTTTTTTATAACGTCTTTCTACCTCAAAAGCAAGAATCATTTCCTGAATTTTACGTGAGATGGTGCGATGAGAAGTAAGGAGAACGTTTTTTATTAATTGCTGAGTGATAGTTGAACCGCCTTGTAACCCTCGTCCTAAAAGAATATTGAACAAAGCTCTGAGAATACCAAACTGTGAGATTCCTTGATGTTTATAAAAATCTTTATCTTCGATGGCAATCGTTGCCTCTTTTAGGGATGGGGGAATCTGGTCTATTGAAACCGGCATTCTATTTTTATCTTTATAAAGATCAAAAAGAACTTTTCCGTCGCGATCAAGAAAAACAGTGGAGTTGCCGGTCGTTTGCGATAATTTTGAGGGAGATGGCAGGTCTTTAGCATACCAGGCAAAAAGCAGGAAGGAAAAAATAAAACCGACGACAATGGCTCCGGTAACAAAAATCAAGCCTTTAGTGATCAGTCTTTGTCGTAGATAACTATTTCTGATTCTTAGTCGGCGAGAATGATACATAAGAAAATTATAGCAAGAATGTTCATAAAGTCCATCCTACTACGTCAAGACTTCGGAAGGACGCCTGGAAGAATCTAGCGAAGTCAGGTACTGTATAGTACCTGACGAAGCGTTTTACGCAACTTGTGCTCACTAAATACCTCACTAAATTAAATAATTTTTTTTATAATTAGAATATGAAACTATTTGGGAAAAAGATTAAAAGAGACGAGGTGTGGAAAATTATTGTCATCGTATCGTCAGTCCTTTTGATTCTTTCTTCACTGGCACCACTTTTATTTATTAGGTAAATGATGTTTATCATGGAAAATGAAGTAATAAACTCTCCGATTGAAAAACTACCGAATACTAGTCCTCTTACCATTCGCCGGTTAAAATTTCTTGAGATTAAAACCTACTTCGATCTTTTAAACTATTTTCCTTTTCGATATGAAGATTATTCTTTGATTTCATCTATCAATAGAATCCAGCCCGCTGAGACGGTGACTATCAAAGGAAAAATCACCGAAGCTAAATTTCAAATTAGTAAACGGGGTTTGCGTATCCAAAATTTCAAAATTGCTGATGAAACCGGCATGATGCAACTTATTTTTTATAACCAACCCTATCTTATGCGCTTACTTAAAAAAGGGCTGTCAATAAGTGTCGCCGGTGAGGTGAAACTATTTGGCCAAAAAATGGTGATGGAACCTAAAATTTATGAAATTGCCAATCGTGATCACTTGATCCATACCGGCAGGCTTGTACCGGTCTATCCTGAGATAAGGGGATTGTCATCAAGAACTATCCGTGAAAAAATTTTCTATCTGCTTTACCATTTTGATTATGATCGTATCCAAAGTTGTTTGGAGGAGTTTCTTCCCTCAAAAATAACTATTTATAATAATTTGATTGATGAGTTGAGCGCTTATCAAAATATTCACTTTCCCAAGTCAAAAGAATTAGCTCAAAAAGCAAGAGAAAGATTGGCTTTTGACGAATTATTTTTGATTCAACTGTCATCGCAACTGGTCAAGAAAGAGTGGAAAAAAGAAAAAGTCGGCAATCGCTTTACCGCAGGGAGTGGCCACGACCGCTACCTACAAGATTTCGTCGAAAATCTACCTTTTAAATTAACCCGTGCTCAGAAACGCGTCTGGGGTGAAATCAGGTCAGACATTTTAAAAACTACTCCTATGAACAGATTTTTACAGGGTGAAGTCGGTTCGGGAAAAACCGTCGTTGCCGCTTTAGCTTGTTATTTAACTTACTTAAACGGCTATCAATCCCTTTTAATGGCGCCAACGCAGATATTAGCCCAACAACACTATCATACTATTACTAATTTATTTAAAAAATCCGAAATTATAAATCCTAAAATTACTCTTATTACCAGCTCACAAAAAATTTCCAGCTTCCAGTTTCCCACCTCCAAACCTGCTTCCAGTTTCCAACATCTAGTTTCTAGCTTCGACATTATTATCGGCACTCACGCCTTAATTGCTAAAAAAAGATCTTTTGAAAAAGTTGGATTAGTCATCGTCGATGAACAACACCGTTTTGGCGTCGCCCAACGAGCCGCTTTAAAGAATCAAGGCATCAATCCTCACCTTTTAACCATGACCGCTACCCCTATTCCGCGAACCATAGCTTTAACTTTATATGGTGAACTTGATCTTTCTCTCATCGACGAAATGCCTGTTGGCCGGCTGCCGGTAAAAACTTTTTTTGTTTCAAAATCAAAAAGACATGCTTGCTATCAGTGGATCAAGTCCCAACTTTCCAGTTTTAAATCTCAAGTTTTTATTGTCTGTCCTTTAATTGATGAGTCCCAAAGTGAAACTATGAAATCCGTTAAAGCCGCTAAAAAAGAATTTCAGACTCTAAAAAAAATCTTTTCCGAGTTTCGTCTTGGCTTACTACACGGTCAACTCAAATCGAAAGATAAAGAACAAATTATGATTGATTTTAAAAATCATCTCTTTGATATTTTGGTAACCACGCCGGTGGTCGAGGTTGGTGTCGATATTGAAAATGCTACCATCATGATAATCGAAGGCGCCGAACGTTTTGGATTAGCTCAACTTCATCAATTGCGTGGCCGCGTTGGTCGAGGTAAAAAACAATCATACTGTTTTTTATTCACTGAAAGTGAGGAACTAAAGAATCGCCAGCGTCTCGACTTCTTTGTCAAAAATCAGGATGGGCAACGGTTAGCGGAAAAAGATTTGGAAATCAGAGGTCCGGGCAACATCTATGGGACAAAACAGCATGGCTATCTTAACCTCAAAATTGCCTCGTTAACTGATTTTCAGTTAATTAACAAAACCAGGTCGGCCGTTGATTATTTTCTGTCCCATTATAAAACAGACCAATGTAAACTTCTCAATCAACGAATTAAGAACTATCAAGTGAACACTGTCGCTAATAATTAAGTTAAAACCTACATTATGGAAACGTTTGATCGGTATAAAATTGAGTTAAGAAAAAAGGAAAAAAAGAATAAAAATTTATGTTATAATTATTTAATTGAATTGATATTTATTATTTAAAATTTATTATTTATCACTATGGCTCCTTTACCTAAACATAGACATTCTACCCAACGCAAAGGTAAGCGAATGAAAACAAGGTTAATAAACTTTCCTAAACTCGTAAAATGTGGCAACTGTGGTAAATTAATGTTGCCTCATAAACTTTGCGGGTATTGTAAAAAATAGTTTGTCTTTGATTTTTGATATATTATGGACGTACGCCATCAAAAGAGAATAAAAATAATTCAAAATTTGTATGCTTCCAGTTTCTCTGTTAAAAAAAACAATTTTCCTTACAAAAATGAAAAAGATACTTTAGCAATTATTAAAAAAATTGACGATATAGACAGTCTTATTGTTAAATATGCGTCGAAATTTCCGGTTAAAAGAATTGTCAAAACCGACCTGGCCATCCTCCGTTGGGCGATTTTTGAGCTAAAATACCAGAAGAAATTGCCGGTTAAGGTTGTTGTCAACGAAGCAATCGAGCTCGCTAAGGAACTCTCGGCTGAACGATCATTTGCCTTTGTCAACGCGGTTTTGGGAAAGATTCTTGATGAACAAGCAAAAATTTCAACTTAAAATCATATAAATTCCATGGCTAATAATGAATTGACCAATCTAGAAAAGTCGTTAAATTTACATTTTCGTAACAGGGAGTTGTTTGAAAATGTTTTTATTCACCGGTCCTATTTAAATGAACATAAGCGCTATCATCTCCCTTCTAACGAAAAATTAGAATTTCTTGGAGACAGTGTTCTGTCTCTCATTACCTCAATCTATTTGTATAAAAACTATCCACAACTGAAAGAAGGGGATTACACCGATATAAAAGCCGCTATAGTCTGTACTGAAAGTCTTACTCTCGCTTCTAAAAAACTGGATTTAGGTAATTATTTATATCTTTCAAAAGGGGAATATAAAAGTGGCGGGCGCAACAATATCAATATTTTAGCTGATTGTTTTGAGGCGTTGATAGCCGGAATTTTTATCGAGTTCGGTTTTGATAGAGCTTATCAGTTTGTCATTGATCATTTATTTAAAGATAAACTTGATTTAATTATCAGTAAGAAACTTTACCTCGCTCCGAAAACCAGACTGCAGGAAATTTCTCAAGCCAGGTTTAAAGTTGTTCCCGTCTATCAGTTAATTAAAACGACCGGCCCGGAACATGACAAAACCTTTACCATCCAGGTTTCAATTAAAAATAAAAAACTGGCTGTTGCTTCTGGTAAATCAAAAAAAGATGCAGAAGAAAAGGCGGCTAAAATAGTCCTCAACAAAAATAAAATTTGATATAATTTATAAATGTCAGCATCGATAAAATTAGCCCGAACCGGAAAAAAAAAATATGCCACATATCGAATTGTGGTCATGGATAAAAGAAAAAAAAGAAACGGTAGTTATATTGATAAATTAGGCTTTTACAATCCAAATGTTGATCCGGCCGTCATAAATATTGACGAGGAAAAATTAAAACAATGGCTTAAAAAAGGAGCGGTCGTCAGCGAAGGTCTGCAAAAACTTCTAAAGACCGACCGAAGCGGTCGGGAACGGGTGGCTGTTTCTTAGAAAGGATTATTCTTTATCGAATAAGCAGAACTAGAGGCACTTTTATCTTCGTCACCGCCTTTAAGTTCTAAGGTAACTTTATTGAGAATTTCTTTAATCAATTTCTTATCGGCCTGGCTCAACTTAGCAGCTGTAATCAGGGTTGATTTTGATTCGTTACCGTTATAGAAATTTACGCCCAGTTGTGTCTGAGCAAAGGTGGTGGTATTATAGTTAATCTTGTCAATGGTTATTAATCGACCGCCAACATATCGGTAATCTCTTAAGAAATTAAAAAACGCTTCATTGTCACCAGCTCCCCCTATGGTAAGGGCCAGTTTATTTTTATTTGTTGTCTGAAGATTAATAGAGTAACCAGTAATTATAAAATTAGTTTTTTTTGAAATTGTGTCCAGGGCGACAATTATTGAAAAAAAGTCTTCTTCGTTTGGAATTAACCGCGTAAAAACTTTGTTAACCTCATCCAAGTTAATACCCTCATTAATAATTTCCTCTTTATAATTAACTAAGTCTGCTTTTTCTTTCAATCCGGAAGCTTCAGTTTTAGTTTGATTAATTTTTTGATTAATTGATAAAAATTTATTAGAAAACAAGATAGCGCAGATAAAGATTATAAAAAATATTATTACCCAAGAGATAAGATAAACGACGTTCTCTTTAGCCAACTTGATCAGATAGTAATTAATTTTTGGTTTCATTAAAAGGAATTAGCGTTCCGCTAAAATTTAACTGATATTTTTTATTATCTTTTTTTTCTTCTATATTAAAAGACGATATTACTAGTTGAGAAAAGCTTTTTAGAAAATTATCCGACTCGGCAAACCTCAAAAAATTAATAATCGAGCCAGAATTTTCAAATCTTAAGGTAAAGTTTATTGTTCTATCCTTAGAGATAATTATCGACTCTAATTTTGGTTCGGGACTAGCTGTCTTTAAACTTTCCACAACCAAGTTATAGTAAGGTAGAAACTGGACGTCTTGACCAAGAATCGATACTAATTGATTTTGTTTATTACGAAAATAGGCAAATTCAGCCTCTACTTCCTTATGAGCATCTAAATATTCTAGATATTTTTTCTTTTCTAAGATAAGTTGATTATATTGGTTATTTTTATGCAGCAAAAAATAAAAAAAACCACTAAAAACAATAAAAAAAACTACGGCCACGATAATGAGACCGATTCGCAACTTTAGGAAAAAACCTTCGTAATGAAGATATTTTTTATGTCTGGTAATTAAATTAATTCCTTTTTTCATTTAATGTTACCGGCAACTACGGATATGTATGACGACTGGTGCTGTTTAAATATTTCCGAATTATTATTCTTCCTAATTAAAGTTGATATATCAAGCAAGCCTGCCTCCATACCTAACTGTGTTTTTAAGCTTTGGTTGAATAAATAGATTTCATCGGACAAATTGAAAGACAATATTGGTAGAGCATTAGTAATATTTTCTTTCTCTTTAACTGAGATACTAAACTTTTCCACTTCGCCAATAAACTCACTAAAGGCTGGTTTAAGAATCTGACCAAGATCTAACGATCCATTTTTACCAAAACCAATTGATTTCAAAGCTTCATCGGCTTTTTGTTTATTGAGATTAAAGTTCACCTGCACTTCTCGAGAAAAAAGATCGAAACCAATCTTAAAATTATGGATATAGCTTATTAAATTTTTTTGTCGGTTATAAAAATATATACTAGTAGAGAAAGAGCCGAGATTTAACAAGAGTGATGATTGGGTAAGCGAATGATTTTGATTAATCAGATTTATTAGCCTTCCAACGGCGCTTAATTCGTTTTCAATACTCAAGGGAATTAGACCAACTTTTTCAATGATTCGAGCAACGTTATCAATTAGATTTTGTGTTGTGGCAACGATCAGTACCAGAAGATTATTATTTTTTTTGTCCTCAAAGAGGATGTCTAAATCAATGGCTGCCTGGTCTAAGGGCAGGGGAATAAACTGATCCGCCTGATATTTTATTGCCGAAAGAAGTTCTTTTTCTTTCAAAAAAGGCATAGTTAAAATCTGAGAGTAGGTATAAGTATCAGGGATAACAATGTTAACGTTTTTTTTTGTTATTTTTTGACTATTAATCAAACTGTCGACGACCTTCACCACCTCATTGATTGATGTTTCGTTAGCATTAGTAAAAAAGGTCAGAGGTTTGGTTTCCATCGCTAAAGAGTCTATTTCTATAGTCTGATTACTGAGTGAACTATCAGCTACTCTAGCATATGCATCCCCAAATTCTAAGCAAAACGAGTCATTGGCCATATAAATTAAATATAAATTAAAAAAAATAAAATATCAATCTATTCGATAACCTCAGATTAGTAATTTTTCATTTTGATTCTCGTTCGATATTTTAACGAAGCAGTATCTTCTACCCGGGTTGAACTAGTGTTAAAACTAATTGTTATGTTAACGGAGACAGTGGCCGGAGAGAACGCAGAAGATCGATCACAACTAATATCAAATGAATCAACTTTAGTTAAATCAGTAGTCATAAAAATATCACCACCAGCCGATGAGGAAGCTATTTTATTACCAGTTAAATAAAATCTAAACCAATTACCGTCTTTATCCAAAAAATAAAAATTGCTTCCGCCGGGATCGGAAAAGGTAATAGGATAGGAAGCTTCTCTCTTTCCACATCTTTCATCGGTCGGGGGAGTGTTCTCATAAATAGAATTAGCTCTGTTTTTGATTGTTTTTTCGAGAATAGAAAGGACAAAATCACCATTTTTTTTAACCTGTTGTAAACGATTTAGTTTTGACTGTTGTTGTAAAATTACAAAAAGGATGGTAAATAAAACTGGTAGGACTAAACCAATAACTCCAATTACTACCACTGTTTCAATTAGGGTAAACGCTAACCATTTTTTCATCAATAATCTTTTTATTCCCATATAGTAAAGACAGTACTTAAAGGTACAGAATAGTTAACTTCTAACTCGGTCCAGCTGACAACGATGCGGACATTTACTTGCGAAGAGTCATCGTTTTTAGACAGATAAAGTTCACGTTTATAGATCGCCGATAACCAGTCGTCGGCCAGACAAGAATTATTGCTTCCCCAATCGCTAATTGGTGTTTCTTTAAAACAATAAACTTTATATAAAGGAAACGTGTCAGATTGAAGAAGAAAACTATTCCAGTCATTCTCTTTTTCTCCCGTCAACCAACCCAATAATTCTTCGCCATAATAAGTAGCTAGAATCTTATGTTCATTAATCTTCATGTTCCGTAAAGCAAAAATGGTTGTACTGGCTGCCGCCACAAAAAGAATTGATAGTATAGAAATGAATACTAAAACTTCAATTAGGGAAAAGCTTTTTGAAATATTTTTTGTCATTATGGGCAAATAGACTTAATCGTATCAACTAATCCAGATGCTGAAACCATAACTTGATAACATTTGTTTATTACTGAATCTTTTATCGTAATTGTCGTCGTATCGGTCTGTCCAATCGGTGGCTTAAACATAACGGTCGAAGAGCTAAGAAATGTTTCCGTTCCAGGTAAACTGTACGAAGAAACGACGACTCTATCTAGACCCGTGCAACTGGCGCTACAGCAAAAAACAAGAATGAAATCATTACCGGAAAACTCAACTTGATAACCATTGAAGTCGGTGCAACCGGTTTTGGGGGTTAGATCGGCCGCCAAGGTTTTTGTTCTAGCTAAACCTAAAACATCACTTACCTTTTCTGCTTCAACGCCTAAGATTTTTTCTTGGCTAAAGTTTTTGTAGTAAGCCAAACTAATACCATAAACTAATTCAATAATGGCAACTACAATAATTAATTCAATCAGGCTAAAAGATTTGCGTGCCTTCATCTGTCTGGTATTACTTCTGACCATATGGACCTAGACAATAATTACAGGCGGCTGATCCGGTGCAGTTACCAATGCCGCAGTCGGCACCCGTGGTCGACTCTAGAAATGCGCCAATGGTATAATCGCTCGTGGTAATGCTACAACCGTATGAATAGGTGCTTTTGGGATCGCTCGGCATCTTCTCAATATATTTTGTGGGCGTTGTTAAGTCGGTATAACCAGAACAGTCGCCGCTATAAGCATGGTATTGTCCACTGACATCGTTACTTCGATACATTTCTAAGGCAGCTCTCACTTGCTCTAAATCGGCTTTTCTTTTAGCGTCGCGCGATCGTTTCATCAATTGCGTGTAGGATGCCGATACAACTGCAACTAAAAGACCAATGATAGTTGTAACAACGAGAATCTCGATTAAAGTATATCCGTTAAATTTTTTCACTGCTGTTGATTTAAACATGGAGCTGTTCCTCCCGCTTCTAATGCGAATACACATATAGAATATGTAAGATGATCGGTTGCATCTGTGTCCGTTAAATAGTAATAATGTGTCGCATTGTTAAGAGGATCTTGAATAGATAAATTGACACTGCCACCGCAATCAAACGAATCAGTTGTTTCCAATTTAGCGTCGTTACCATTATCAGGATATTTAAAATTATTATTATACGCGTAATATTGTTCAAAGCAATTTTGTAATGCTTTTATATCTTCTCTTCTTTTAGTATCCCTTGCTTTTTTTTGAGCGGTAGAAAATGATACCGAACCCAAACCTACTAGAATGGCGATAATACCGATAACAACTAAAATTTCCAACAGTGTAAATGCTCTTTTCATAAACGGTTAAATAGTTAAACTGTTAAATGTTAAGCACTCCCTGAGCTTATGGGACACCACGTGGGGTATCCCACTGTGGCGCTTGGGGCTTCAGCACCAACAGGGTTTCGGAGTGCGAAACCGTGAACCGTCCCGACGTTACGTCGTGGCTGGTTCATGGTAAAACCATTTTAAACTTTTAAACTTTAAAACTTTTTTATCTGTTTAAGTTTTAATATTTAACGGTTTAATTTTATGGTTGATTCAACTCATATTTTTTCCCGGTGCCACAATTATAGGCAGTGCAGTTACCACTTTGACCATCGGCGTCGGCGCTGTTTTCTAAACAAGTACACAGAGTATAAATCAAGGTATCAACCCCGCGTTCATATGAATAAGGAGTAGGGGTTAAATTGCTTGGATCAAATGGTATTTTGTTTAGATAGGTAAGTCCAGACTCACTGGTCCAGGCACCTCCACCTGGAGTAGGAAGGGCGGCTGGGAAATCTTTATTATCCTGACGGTATAACTCCAAGGCCTGTTGCAGTTTCTTTAAGTCACTTTTCCGTTGACCATCTCTGGCTCTTTCACGCACCGCGACATAATTAGGCAGAAGAACAGCCGAAAGAATACCGATAATGGCAATGACAACAAGAAGCTCTATCAAAGTAAAACCTATGTTAAGTGTTATGCGATAGGTGTTAGGTGGATACGTTTTTTTTAAAAATTTTTTTTTCATTTTTTTCCTATTAACAGTAACTCTTAACTCCTAACACTTACATTATATCTTTTCCAGATAAAAATCAACAGTTCGTCAACCGTCAGCTGGGGATTGAGATTGTTATTTTCTAAGAGATTCATTAGCAAAAAAATTTTCTTGATAATCTTAACTATAATTGGTAACCGATCTACGTTGTTATTTAGCTCATTTTTAAAGAAAACCAAAAATCGGTTTAAACAAATTAAGGCTTGTTCCTTAGTCGTCACGTTAACTTTCGCTTCGGTTAAAAAATCCAGATTCTTGGCTAAAACAATTGTTTGAACTAATTTCTGCCAGTCCTTATCAAGAGTGGGTTGAAACTCCGCTTTGTCTATTTTTATTAATTTAGATCTTGAATGTATCGTTGGTATAATCTTTTCCGCATTTGCGGCCATCAATAAAAACTGATTCTTTTCTACCAGTTCTTCTAAGATTTTGAGAAGAGCATTTTGAGTATCTAAACCTGATTTATCAAAGTTATAGAAAATTATTAATCTTTTGTTTTTTTCGCTTATAATTAGATCGTGTTTTAGTTCCCGAATCTGATTGATCGAAATCTCCTCTTTAACTGGTCGTATTTCGAATACGAACGGGGCAGAAAATGAATTTTCTTCTATGAATTTCTTTATAAATCGACTAATATTTTTTTGATCTTTGGAAACTATAATTAAAGGCAACATATATATTCTTGCATTTTACCAAAATTATACTTATATTAAAATTATGACGATAACTCCAAAACAATTACTAAAAATTCTCGTTGATAAGCAGGTAATTACTCAAACACAAGCAAATCAATATGAGGTTGAAAGTCTTAAAAAAAACGAACCGATTGATCAATATCTTTTTAACCAAACCACTCTAAAAAAAAGCGATATCTTAGCAGCCATAGCCAGTATTCTAAAAGTTAATTTTATTGATATTGTTTCCGTGGCCGTTGATATTCAAGCTCTCGGTTTCATCCCTGAATCAATTTCTCGTCGATATGATATCATCCCCGTAAGTTATAACCCTAAAGACGAGATGATAACTATTGCTACCAGTGATCCGTTCAATGTCACTCTTTTTGAATTTCTTGAAAAAAAAACCGGAAAAAAAATTGTTCCTGTTCTATCTTATCTACCCGATATTAAGAAAACAATCGAAACTACTTATGTCCAAAGCCTATCACCCGAGGTTAAAGAAGCTTTAAGAGAGGTGTCGCCAATAAATAAAAGGACAGTTGAATCTGCTGATTTATTAATTAAAGAGGCCCCTATTACCAAAATAGTCAATACTATCCTTGAATTTGCCATTAGAAGTCGAGCCTCTGATGTACACATCGAACCAGAAGAGACAAAAACTCGGGTTCGTTACCGTATCGATGGAATTTTGCATGAAAAACTTAGCCTACCTAAAGGGATACACGAAGCTTTGGTTTCCCGAATAAAGATTCTTTCCGGAATGAAGATTGATGAAAAAAGAATTCCTCAAGATGGTCGTTTTGGATTTAAGTTGACCGATGAGGAAGTAGATCTACGTGTTTCTACTTTACCTTCGGTTCATGGAGAAAAAGTGGTCATGAGATTATTAAAAAAAACGGGAGGATTACCGACTTTGGCTGAACTAGGACTTAGGGGAACTCAGTACCGCGATCTGCAAGAAGCCATCACTAGACCGTATGGAATTATTTTGGTTACCGGTCCGACCGGATCTGGTAAAACAACCACTCTATATTCTATATTGACTAATTTAAATACGCCTAGCGTCAATATTGTCACTTTGGAAGACCCGGTCGAATATCAAATCGCCGGCATCAATCAAGTTCAGATAAATCCTCAAGCAGGTTTAACCTTCGCTAATGGACTGCGCGCCTTTCTCAGACAGGATCCGAACATTATTCTTGTTGGTGAAATTCGAGACAAGGAAACAACACAATTGGCGATTCAGGCGGCTTTGACAGGTCACTTAGTTTTTTCTACTTTACACACTAACGATGCGGCTACGGCCATTCCCCGTCTGATTGATCTAGGGGGAGAAACTTTTCTTATTGCGTCCGTTCTTAACGCCGCGATGGCTCAAAGAATTGTCAGAAGAATCTGTCCTAACTGCAAAAAAACTTATACGCCGGTCGAAGAAATCCAAAACAACATCAAAGAAGTATTAGGAAATCTTCTTCCGGTTGCGTATAGAACTGGTCAACCAATATTACTAACAAAAGGCGTCGGATGCAATCAATGTAGTAATAGTGGTTATTTTGGCCGAATCGCTATCTTTGAGGTTTTGAAAATCACTTCAACGATAAATAAAATGATCATCCAACAAAACAGTGGTAAGGAGATAGAAAACCAAGCCAAAAACGAGGGGCTGATCACAATGAAACAGGACGGTTATTTAAAAGTTCTTGATGGTTTAACCACTATCGAAGAAGTTTTGAGAGTGGCAGAAACCTAAAAAAATAAATTATGGAAATTAAGCAATACTTGGACATTTGTATCCAAAAAAAAGCTTCCGATCTGCATATCATTCCCGGTTACTATCCGGCAATTAGAGTTAACGGCACTATTTATCAACTCAAAACCTTGATGATAATTCCTGAAGAGGAAAGTAAAAGATTAATTTTATCGATATTAAACGATCAACAAAAGGAAATTCTTTTTTCTAATAAACAAATCGACTTTGCCTATCAATATAATAATTACCGTTTTCGATGTAATGCGTATTTTGCCAACAGTAAACTCGCTAGCGCAATTCGTCTTTTAGATAATAAAATATTAACCATCGAGCAACTAAACCTTCCACCGATTTTTCATAATTTTATTCACTTTAATCAAGGATTAATATTGATTACCGGTCCTAGTGGTGAAGGTAAGTCAACCACTTTAGCTTCTTTAATTAATGAAATAAACCTTGACCAAAGCAAGCATATTATTACCATTGAAGATCCGATTGAATATGTTTACCCGCCAGCTAAATCTCTTGTTTCTCAACGAGAACTTTATCAAGACGCTCCTTCATGGAATATTGCTCTTAAGGCGGCGCTACGTGAAGATCCTGATGTTGTTTTAGTTGGTGAGATGCGAGACTACGACTCAATTCAACTTGTCTTAACTCTGGCGGAAACCGGACATCTGGTTTTTTCTTCTCTCCATACCGGAAATACAGTTGAGGCCATCAACCGAATTGTTGATGTTTTCCCCTCACCACAACAGGCTCAGATACGCAAACAACTCTCATCGGTCTTGAAGGTTGTTATCGCTCAAAGATTAATTACTAATCTTACCAATACAGAAAGAATTCCCGCGCTTGAGATATTATTGAATAACTCAGCGGTGGCAACAATCGTTCGTGATGGTCGTTTCCACATGCTAAATAATGTTATCGCTACGAGTGAAGGAGAGGGAATGATTCTCTTTGAAAACTATCTTTTGTCTTTACTCAAAAGGAATCTCATTTCTAAAGAAACAGCCGTTAACAGCGCTTTACGACCTAAGGAATTTTCTAAATTAATGAATCCTTAATCTATGTTATTTTGTTATAGAGCATTCCGAAACAATAAAATAATCTCTAAAACAGTTGAGGCAGAAAATGAAAAAACAGTTGCCTTTAATTTAAAAAGGCAGGGTTTTTTTTTGATTGAAATAAAACCTAAAGAAAATCTAATTGAATCTAATTTAGCTTTCTTTTTTAACCGTGTTTCTTTCACCGATATCGTTGATCTTACCCGACAGTTGGCCATCATGCTTAACGCCGGTCTAACTTTAGTTGATTCCTTTGATATTTTAAAAAAACAAGTAAGTAAAAAAGGTTTATCGGAGTTGGTTAATAATATCGAAAAAGAAATTAAAGAAGGTGATAGTTTTTCTATGGTTTTAAAAAAGTATCCCCAGTTTTTTTCTAACCTTTATATCTCATTAGTTAAGTCAGGAGAAGCATCAGGCAAACTTAGCGATATTCTTCTTAAACTTGCTCAGAATCTAGAAAAGCAGCGTGAGTTTCAGGGAAAAATCAAAGGAGCAATGATTTATCCAATGATTCTTATTCTGGGTATGGTTGGCGTTATGTTTATTATGGTTACATTTGTTATCCCAAAACTTCTAAATTTATACAAAGATTTTAATTTATCATTACCGTTAACCACTCAAATTCTGATGGCAGCTTCGTCTTTTAGCGCTAAATATTGGCCAATAATTATTGCTTTTTTTATTGGTCTATATATTTTAGTTAAGAGATTTCTCCGTTCCAATCAAGGAAAACTTTTTTCCGACTCCACAGTCCTAAAATTACCGGCAATCAGCAATGTGGTCAAGATTAGTTCTTTGGTTGACGCTACCCGAACTCTTTCTATTTTAATTGGCTCGGGTGTTTCTATTCTTGAGAGTCTCGAAATTATAATCGAAACCGTCAATAATGTTATTTATCAAAAAGCTTTTCGAAACGTTTATAAAGAGGTCGAAAGAGGCGTCTCTCTTGGTTCGGCTATGCTTCAAGAACAGATCTTTCCGCCCATTCTTGTCCAAATGGTGATTGTCGGTGAGCAAACCGGTAAGCTTGATGAAACCCTTGGGCGAATTTCGCACTACTTTGAAATGGAGTCGGACTTAGCCGTCAAAACAATGACGTCGTTGATTGAACCATCAATTTTAGTAGTACTTGGCGCCGCCGTCGGTATTTTGGTCATGTCGGTAATCACACCCATCTATCAACTAACGAGCAGCTTTTAGTTAAGATAACATAATTTCTCTCTACTTTGAAAATTCCCCTTGACAAACCAAAATCAATAGTATTAGTATTAATTTATATGGGCAAATTGCTTAAAGGTTTTACCCTAATTGAAATTTTAATTGTTATCGCTCTTCTTGGTGCTTTAGCAGTCGGATTGCTTGCGGCAGTTGATCCATTTGAACAACTGAAAAAAGGTAAGGATACCTCAATGAGAAATACGGCGGCAGAATTTTATCAGGCAGGCATACGCTATTATGCCCAAAGAAATCAGTTCCCCTGGGTAGTGGCGGATGCTGGGTTTACTACTGGAAGCGTTACTGATTTAGGAGCTCTGTCTGCTTCTATTACCGAGACAGCCTCGGCTGGGGAATTAAAGGCCGACTTTTATTCATTAGCCGGCGGATCAAGTAATTTAAAAAATATCTCTGTTTATTATCCTAATTCTGAGAAGTTGGTTGTTTGTTTCCAACCTCAATCTAAATCGTTTAGAAATGATCAAAATACAAGATTCGATCAATCAGGAAGTGAACGAACTACTGATGCGTGTCCTCAAGCTACTGCTACCGATTGCTTTATCTGCTTCCAATAAAGTTTGTTTGATATAATTTATGGATGTCTAGCTTTACGTTGTTTTTTTTGCTATTGGTTTATTTAGTTACACTCTCAAAAACTATTTTTGGCGGTGACGCGGGAGACTTGGTATCGGCGATAATCACCAAAGGCTTTGCTCATCCCCCAGGCTACAGTCTATTTACTTTGCTAGGAATAGTGGTAAACAGTTTAAATTTTATTACTATTAGCCCGGCCGGTCGTGTCACTCTAATATCAATCGTTTCCACCGTTTTATCTTTATATTTCTTTATCAAAATTATCAAGGTTTTATTTAAGCCTAAATATTACTCAGGCTGGATATTGACTATCGCTGTTGGCGTTTTAGCTTTCAATTATATTATCTGGTTATACGCCATCGTCCCCGAGGTGTTTCCCCTAAATACTTTATTAATCACCAGCTGTTTTTATTTATCCATCCTATTTTATAAATCGAATAAAGTTTTCTACTTATATATCTTATCTTTGATAATCGGCCTGGCAACCTCACACCACCATACTTTTTTTTTAGTATTGCCGGCTCTGATGTTTTTGTTGTGGAAAGAACGACGTAAAATAAGGGTAACAATATTCTCTCTATTTATCTGTCTGTTAATGTTTTTTACCGGCCTTCTTCCCAATCTGCAGTTGATTATTGCTTATAATAATAAAGCCCCGATCATCTGGGGCAATGCGACTAGCCTAAAAGGAATCATCTACATCCTCCTTAGACAGGGATATGGGACATTTACTGCCGGTTCGTTTATTACCAACTTACCAATTCACCGCTTTTTACAACTAAAAAATTTGTTTTTATTTATACTAAGCGACTTTACTTTTTTAGGAATCATCGCTTTTGCTGCCGCTTTTATTTATTACTATAAATCAACAAATAAACATTTAAAGTTGCTATTAACAGCCGTATTAATAAATATAGTTTCGTTTGGACCCTTCTTTTTCTTTTATGCCAATTTTCCTTTATCCGGCAGCTTTTTTTTTGCCACCATGGAAAGATTTTTACATGGTTTTTACTTTTTTTTGGCCATATTTATCTATTTTGGCTTATGGGTAATCTACGATTTAATAAAAAAAATATTAAACATTTTAATTAAAAACTTGTTCTTAAAAAAATTTTCTTTATTTGTTGTATCAATTTTCTTTCTTATCTATCCCTTTGGTCAGTTAGCAAGAAATATTCGGCCAATATTAGCTCTGAAGAACAATAATTTTGCCGAAAATCTTGGACGAGATGTGCTAACTTTTACCAAGCCACCCTCAATTATTTTATTATCTCAAGATACGGTATTGTTTGATACTCAATACATTTATTTTTCACAACCACGTTTTCAAAAAAATAAAATAATTATTCACGCCAATAAATTGTTAACCGATTTTTATGGACCGGTTCTGTCATCTCAATATCCCCAGTTAAAACTTGGATTAAAAAAGGGTAATAGAATTGAAAAGCTAATCGAGATTAATAAGAATCGGTTTAATATTTACTCAAATGAAAAATACCCTCTGCCAAATTTAGCTAATTATCTGTGGGTTCCCCAGGGTATTCTATATAAATTAGAAAAAAAATCTGCCATCAGTAATACTTCAACCGAGCAGATATTAGATTTTTTTTGGAAAAATTATTTTAATATGGGAATCGAACAGCAGGTGATTAATAACAATCCAATATTTAAAAATCTCTTTACTGCTGATATTTTGCGCGCTTACTCAATCGCTCACCAAAATACTGCCTACTTCTACTTAGAACAAAAAAAACTGGAAAAAGCGCTTGGCCATATAAACACTTCGATCATTCTCAAACCTGATGACTTAGATAATAATTTTCTACTGTCAAAGTATTATGAAATTGCTGGTGATTGTCTTAATTCCCAAATGGCAATTGAAAAGGCTTTAGCTGAATCTACCGACTCGCTCTACATTAATCAATTGAAAGATATTGCTGATAACTGTTATCAAAAAGAGTCCGAGAAAAATAAAATGCGGCAAAAGATAAAATCTTACCAGCAAAACGCTAAGATTAAGTTAAAGTCTTTTTAGTTTAAATAATATAAAAATAAACAGGAGAAGGTACATAAAAGATATGACTAAACCTAGTTTGAAATAAAAATTCTCATACCTCAATTCAATATCATGTGTTCCTTTTGGAATAAAAAAACCTATATGAATTAAATTTGTTTTATAGATTGATGTCCTTTTCCCATCAATATAAACCGACCACTCTGGATAATAATTTTGTTGCAGGACAAAAAACGTTTTATTTTTAAAGCTGCCTTTGATTTTTAGATTATTGCCATAAGTTTCTATGTGGGAAAGCGAATATTTCTCATTATTGGTAATGGCGGCAAAAGGAATATCTTCAATCAAAGAATGAGAAAGGGAAATTTTGTCATCTTGATAATTTTCGGTAAATTCGTTAAGAAAAGTAATTTTCTTTATTTTTTTTGGGACATAAAACAATTCCGATCCTATTTGACTATCCTTATATATAAAAATTTTATATTTATTATTTTGTAAACTGGTTAAAAGCTTGTAGGCATCATCTTGAATTGGTAAAGATGAGATTATATATCGTATTCCAATGATTTCTAAAAGATTTTGTAGTTTCCTATCTATAATAATTGTTTTTTTATCTTCTAAACTAATGTTTTTCTCCACCAAATCTTTTAAATATTCTGGTCTTCTTAATTTAAATGTTCCGGTGTTAATATTGAAAATTTTTTTGCCAAATAACAGATTAGAGTTTTGGTACAAATAATTTTTAAAAAATAAATAATTATTAATACTATTTTCCGTCAGCCAACCTTTATTTAAAAAAACATCGTTCCAATCATTACCCTGACCCAATGTCAAATACAAAGAATTATTATCAATAATATTGGAGGATTTTGGTGTTGATAAAACTATGTCTTTATTTAAAAATAATTGATAATTAAATGTAAATTTAATTAATATAACGATATTAAACAAAAGCAAAATAATTAATATTATCTTTGATAGTTGGTGTTTTAAAGATAAATATAAGTTATTGATAATTATTCCAGCGGTAAAAACGAGAAAAAAATTGGCGGCCAGAAGATATTTTGAAGGGGTACGAAAACTATTGAATGGAAAAAAACTGAAAATAAAGTAAAAAGGAGAATTTTTCCCTAAGGCTAAAAATATAAAAAAAATTGTCAACAACAATCCAAAAAAAACCAGCTTTTTTGAAAAGTTTTTTTTAATAGTAATAATCAAAGAAGTAAACATTAAAAGAAAAAGAGGCCATCCCAAATAGGGCGTATTTTCCCAAAAAATGCCCCAATCATTTGAATATGGCGGATAGGTACCTAATTTCGGACTACCAAAATAGTAGAGAGTGAAATAAGAAATTAGGTGGGCCCAGGTAAAGGGAAACGAAGTGGCGATGTTATAATCTAACGACAGTAATCTTGATGAGTTTTGCGTCAAAAGAAATGTTGGCAAAATCTGCGATAAAGACAGGATAAATCCGCTTATTATTATAAAAAATAGAAAAACGATATTGATGGAAATTTCGCTAAGACTCTTTTTTTTAAGAATAAGATAAACAACGCAAAACAAAAAAAGAGCAAATAGGCTAATAAAGACTATTTGCAGGTGTCCGGCAAAAATAATCTGCGAAATAACTAGAGTGGCGATTAAAGGTAAACTCTTTTTTTTTGAGTTGAAATATTTAATTAAAACATAGCACAGTAAGGGTGTGAGAGAGAATGATTGAATTAGATTAATATGAACCCAACGCAATGATATCGTTCCGCTAAAAGTAAAAATTAAACTTAATAGTAAAGAAATCAAAGCTTTAACTTTAAACTCCCTCAAAAGAAGATAGAAACCAGAACTGATAAGAAATAGTGAAAAAACAAAAACAAGATTATAGGCATCGGGAAAATTTAAGAATTTAAAAAATAAGAGGTTGGGAAGAAAGAGTGTCCCAATTTGCCCTTCGGAAAACAAGGGATAGCCTCCTTGAAGTTGGTTAGTCCAAAAAGGAATTTTCCCTTGCCTTAAGTTTTGCGCTAGAAAATATTTTAAAGATAAATTGAGATGATATGCGTCACTTTCGCCAAAGTCGGGAGTAAACAGCAGTTTATTTTTAATAGTAAAAAATATAATGCAGTATAATAGAAAATAAATTCCTATGAACAGAAAATTATTTATTTTACTGCTTCTTTTTTTTTCCATCGTTCCTAATTTAGGTTTTTTTAATTATGCATCACTATTAATTATTGTTTTTATTCTAATTAATTTACTTATTTTTAAAGATAAAAATCGTGTAATTTTTAAACAATCATCCACTCTGGGCTTATTAATTTTACCTATATACGGATTAATCTATTATGGAGGATTATATCAAAATCAAGGGTCTATTTTGATAGGGAAATATATTATTTTCTTTTTGCTGATTATCGTTAGTCTATTTAATTTAATTCCCGTAAAATCAAACTATGATCACTATCTTTTTAAAGGAATAATCGTATTTTACCTTATTATTTCCTTTTTGACTATATATAACTCGCCACATCCACATGTTGACACCGTAGTTGTTTTGAAAGAGGCACCATTGAAGTTAATCCAAGGAAAAAATCCTTATTCTGAAGAGTACAGTCGAGTATATCCGGGGATAGAATCTAATTACTATAATTATTTACCGGCAAGTTTTTTATACAGTTTACCATTTGTTTTGTTATTTAATGATCCTCGCTTTGGGATAATTTGTGCTAATCTCGTTTCAATTTTTCTCCTCCGTAAATTATTTAAAAATAAGATTAATCCATATTCCTTAAATATCTTAACATTGGTTTTTCTTTTTTTACCCCGATCCTTCTATATTTTAGAACATAGCTATTTAGATCCAATTATTTTTTTATTTTTTATTTGTTTCTTATATTTTTATTTAAATAAGAAAATCGGTTGGGCGATTTTATTTTTAGGCTTTTTCTTTAGTTTTCGCCAAACATTGATTATTTTACTACCTATCTTATTACAAGGAATAAAAAAACTACAGGAAATTATTACTTTAAAGAAATTAATATTATTCTTTTTCCCGTTTATGATAGTATTTTTATTTTTTATATTTAATCCAAAAGCTTTTCTTGAAGATGTATTCTTTAATCTTAATCCAAATAAAATTACTAGCCCAATCTACAACAGTCTAACTTTACCTAGTTTATTAAACAAAACGATATTTGTATCAAACAACCAATATGGCTATTTAACAGGATATCTTTTTTTTCTATTATTATATTTATTCGTTTATTTACAAAAAAGACATATTTTAATTAAATTAAGTACCGTTTTACTTCTCTTCAATATTTTTATGTATCATGCATTTTTCAACAGTTATTACTTAGTTTGTTTGTTTTTATTCACTGATTATTTATTTAACTTCTCACGACGTTTTAAGAATTTTGGAGCATAGAAAAATAACTCCCATTGAATAATTGAATATTTTTTTTGACTTTATTTTATACCCCGAGCTGACTAATAATTCTTCGAGTATTTTAGTATTTAATAAATTTATATGAGCTTTTTTCCAAACTTTTCCCTTAAGAAACTTTGTCCAAAGGTACCAAATAATTTTAAATAACCAATTCCCCGTATCCATTTCAATTAATAAAAATCCTCGGGGAGCGAGAACTCTTTTAATCTCCATAAGAGTTTTTTTAGGATTGTTGACATGTTCAATTACTTCTGCGCATATAATTAAATCAAATTGATTATTTTTAAAAGGTAATTTATTAGCATTTGCTTGTCGAAAATGTATCTTTTTATTATTTTCATTAATCGATTTAGCATATTGAATTGCCTTACGGTATATATCTATACCGACTATTTGACAATGAGGAAAACGTTGAGCTATTTGATATGTAAACCAACCTGAAGCACAACCTACGTCCAATACTTTTTTAAAATTAAATTTAATTAAATTTAGAACTGCATTAAGTTTTCCATAATGCCATTTGCTCTGAAAAACATTTTTTTTTATACCCTGATAATAATAATCTGGTGGTACTTTGGTGATAATGTTGTTATTAAATTTATTACCCATAAATAAATATTATACATATACTGAATAAGTTACGAAACATGTGAAACGTGAAGCACTCCCCGAGCTTATGGGACACCACGTGGGGTATCCCACTGTGGCGCTCGGGGCATCAGTCCGAACAGGGTTTCTGAGTGCGAAACCCTGTACCGTACCGACGTTACGTCGGGGCTGGTACATGGGTAATGTCTGTGACTTATACATTTATTTGCAATTATTTATTTTTTTCTTTACAATAAAAATATGAACAAAAAAGGATTTACCTTGATGGAGTTGATGATTGTAATTGTGATTTTGGGTGTTCTGGTGGCGTTGATCGCCGGTAATTTTTTTTCTTCTTTGAAAAAAGGCCGAGATGCCAGACGAAAAACAGATCTGGAACAAATTCAGAGAGCGGTAGAAATGTATTACGAGGATAAAAGAAGTTATCCTACTTTTTCATTCCCTTTTGGTGGTAAATTATGTGAGACTGTAAGTTGTTTAGCAACAGAAAAGATATATATGCAGGTTGTTTCTAATGACCCAATTAGTACCAATAATTATCTCTATCAATCTTCTGATGGTAGTTATTATCGATTATTCTCCTGTATCGAAAATTCCCTTGACCAAGGAGCGGGAGTCAGTCAAACTGGTTATAGTGGTAATCCTGATTGTGGAAATTGTGGGCTTTGCAAGTATACTATTTCCAGCCCCAACATTACTCCTCTTCCAGCCAATTAACTTCGAATTTTAAACAAAGCTCCCTGCTATCTGGTTTAATCTTTCGAAAAAATCCATAAACCTTTCGATTTATGACCTACAGAAAGTTAATAGACGAGGAGTTCTTGTTAGTAGTACTTCCTCATTTTTTTATTACTATAACAATCTAAACATCTATTTTTGTTGCGTATGATCTACAGACAAAAGATTAAACACACTTTATTATTATGAATTAATTCCCTCATGAAATAAAACTACTTTTTCATTTTTTTTGGGTTGAAAATCATTTTGCCAATTTATAAGAGTTCCCACCTATTCCCACTTCTGAGGTGTAAATTATTCCCACCTATTCCCACCTATTCCCACCTCAGAGGTGTAAAGTTCCTTATATAAAAGGATTTGTCAATAATTTATAATACTATTAACTGATGAATTTTATATTTTATGAGACAAGAAGTTCTAAACTACAATCCAATACTTCCCAGTAATGGGAATTCTTTTAAATTTCAACAACCAGATCCCCATTCTATGCTTGACTTGTACCAAATTACAGGATTTCCTTCTACACAGCAAGGAAAAAATGCACACACAGCTGTTTTGAGAGGTTCAACAGCAGCCTTAATGTCTCCGGAAGGTCGTATGAATTTTCGGACTCGTAAGAGCGACGTTGATATTTACGCGATAACAGAACATGCAAATCAAATAGGAGCTGGTTACTTTATTTACCAGATTCATTTACCCGATCAATCTAGACCAAGAGAGATCGACATATTATTTTTTACCCCACAACGCCTTCGAGACGAACAACGGACTCGGTATCGTACATTTCTAACCACAAAGCTCGTGCAACCCGGTTGGACAATACTTAATGAAGAACAACATACTCGATATAAAGTTCAGTCCTGTGAAGAATTAATTCAGAGAGGCGCCACTCGCCGCTCTCTTAAATACTTAACCCCTTCAGGAGCCGCAAGGTTACTTCTAGAAGAAGACTTATACGCCGAACCATGGAGATGGAGCAGTATGAAAACTTATTTCGTTGATTCTCCTTATAGTGACAGACAAAGAGCTCAACTTGTTAACTTTGCAAATCTTGCGTTAAAAACGCTAGTCGAAGAAGGAAGGGCAAAAGACGTTACCCAATCTTATAGAGATCCACAGGAATCAATTTATGAAATCACTGATTATGGAAGCAGATTTTATAATCATCCAAAAATCGATAGAGTTCGTACCGTTTGGAATTTTGTATATGATCAATTAGCGCTCCTTGCATTTTCTAGGCAGGGTTTATCACCAGATAATTTTATAAGAGTCCTTATGAAGTTCCAATCAGTCTTAACTAATCCAGTTATGAATTACAGTGCTGATATTATACTCTCTCATCCGAAGAGTCGGAGGCGTATTCCCACCTATTCCCACCTCTGAGGTGTAAATTATTCCCACCTATTCCCACCTCTGAGGTGTAAAGTTGTAAGGTGTAAAGTTGTAATCTTCAAAATTTGACGAGTTTTTTAAAACTTTTGCTACAATAAGAGTTGTTTATGATTAAACTTTCACCCAGTAAAATCGCAACTTATAAGCAATGTCCTTTTAAATATAAATGCGAAACTGATATGCAAATAAGATTAGCATATAGAAAAGATACTCCTGACTTGGTTTTTGGTAATTTAATTCACGGATGTTTAAATGATTTTTATAAAAGGACTAAAAAAGAAGGCAGAAATTTTGAAACATTAAGAAAATTATTTGAAACAAAATTCAAATATAATTTTCAAAAACATAACAAAATATTTAAAAACAAAGAAAATATCATCAAGTATGTTGAAGAGTCAAAAAAACAATTTAAAGTATTTCTTAAAAGTAAATTTTCTGAGGGGGAACCTTTATTGACGGAAGATTTTCCAAAATATCAACTTAGTTCTGAACTGGAACTCGGGGGAAAATTTGATCGTGTTGATTTGAAGGATAATAAATTAACTTTGATTGATTATAAAACTGGTAAATACAAAGAAGACGGCCAAAACAATTATGAATTCCAGCTTAATTTTTATGAATATTTACTTACAAAAAAATACCCAGAATATAAAGTAGATAAAAAAATTCTTTTCTATTTAAAAGAGAATAAGATTGATGAATATAAAAGTAGCAAAGACTTAAATCAAGTTGAAGAGGAAATTATTAATTATGCTGAAACTATCAAGAACGATATTGAACTAAAACCAAAACGAAATTCTTTATGTAATTATTGTGATTACCAGGAAATTTGCTCATTGTTTAGAAAAAATTTATAACACAGTTAAAATTATGCCCATTGTTGATACGATTACTGCTGAATTTGAAAAGGCTCGTCATTTTAAAATCGAAGAAAGATCGAAATTGCTTCAAAAACATCCTGAACTAAGAATAAAAATAAACACTAAATCTTTAAGGCAACTTGTTGATTTTTTAGAATTTAAGTGCGTAACGGATAGTTCAATTGCTAGAGATTTAGCTATTAAGGATTCGGATATTGATGGTGGTTTAGTCGTCTCAAAAGATGAAGTATCAGTAGAAAAAAGACTGGCTTTTGTTTCTACTCTTAGAGAACAGGGCTTTTCTGCTTACGATATCTCAGAATATACGGAGGCAGAGAGAGAGCTAGAACGTTTTACAAGAGAATGTAACGGACAATACACGACCCAAGAAGATTTTGAAACTCTTCATAAACTAGTAGGGAATAAAGTTCAAGCAGAATGTGCAATGATAAGATTTTTTTCAAAAGATGAGATTGAAGATTTCAAAAAGAATGGTTTTCCTAATGAGGGATTAAGAAGTGCATATTTTGGTTATTTTATAAAATAGATAAAACAATTTATAAACTCCAAATCCCAGCTCTTTTTTCCTTCGTCGCTTTTTCCGCAGACAATAATTCATCTTGATATTTTATTCCTGTACCATTTGATACAGGACTTCGTCCGTATACCATTCGGTATAGGACTGCGCCCATGAACCGCTAAGGTTGTAAATTCATAGACGATCTAAATTCTGAAGTTCTTTAATCGCTTCTGGATCGTCGGGAGCTATCTTATTTAGAATAAATTTTAAGACCGATCGTGCCTCTTCCTTTCGATGATATTTTTTTAATAACTGGGCCTTAAGAAGGTAATAACCTTTATCATTAGCCTTTAAGTCTATCGTCTTGTTAATCTCTTCAATAGATAAATTTTGATATTCTTCTGTCAGCTGATTGTTTATGTTTTGGTCAGCTAAAAGCGAATAATAAATAGCCAAACTATAAGGTATTTTTGGATCGGTCGACGCCAATCCTTCACCGTGCTTCAAAGCATCAACTCCATTATTAATCTCGTCAATCTCTCCGTTTATTTGGTAGAAAAGATAGGCATTTTTGGCTTTAGTTTTCCAATAAAGGATATTCATTGCTGACTCCGCCAGACTCTTCTGGTTATAAAATTTAGACAGGTCGATCAACTGTTTGGTCGTTTTTGTTTGTTTTTGATACGAGCTGACAAAGGCTAAATAGGCTAGAACGCTAGAAAGCTTATCTTCATAAACATGTTCGTATTTATACTCTAAAGCCTTAAATAAAAATTTAGCCGCTTCTTGATAGTCTCCTGTCTTATACAGGTTGTCGCCCTTAACATAATTAATATCGGCAAGCCGATAACGACCGATAGAGAAAAGCAGATAGAAAGTAAAAAGGATAATAAAACCGGTATAAACTTTTTGCTTTAAAGATGAAACTATTGATGATTGTCGATTATTAATGTTTGATAATTGATTTTCGTCAAGAACTGGGTTTGAGAGTTGTGAAATAAAGATAGCGGGAATGATATAAAAGAAAAGGTTTATCGTTGTCGTCGAAAAACCAAAAAAGTTGGTCACCAGAATAGATAAGTAAGCACATATTAAACTTAGAACTAAAATCCTAGAACTCAAATCCAAATCCTCAATCTTTAAATCTTTTTTAAGATTTAAGTTTTTAGATTTAGTTTTGAGCTTTGAGTTTTGAGCTTTGAGATTATAAATGCTAAAAATTACCACTACCAATATGAAAATTAAATATGCTCCTAATCCTACAAAACCTGTAGTTGCAAGGTAGTTAAGGTACTCATTATGCGCCTTATTATAAAGAAAATCCCATTCTGAGGTAAGATTATGTTCTTTTGGTCTAACAAAATAATAACTGTAAGCAAAAGTTTCCGGTCCGCTACCAAACCATGGGTAACGTTTACCTAACTCAACCGCTCCTTGCCAAACTATTCTTCTAATATCGCCCGATTCAGTCACGTCAGAATTGATGCCGCTCGAAGGCTGTTTAGTAACATTGGGAATATTATCTATTTTTTCATTAACAAAAATTTTTTGATAAGTTACCCAGTCTATTAATTGATCAATAGATTGAATACCCGTTTTAAAAATAAAAACTGATATTATTAAAAGAATTGTTAAAACGATGGCTCGTTTAAAGACACGACTTATATCACGACAGTGTCTAAAGTGGGAATAAAATAAAACGATAAAAAAACAAATTCCTAAAACTAAAGCTAATAAAGCCGATCGTGATCTGGTGAAGAGAAGAGTAATAAAATTGACTGTTAAGTATATTGTATTCAATATTAAGTATTTGGAATCTTTTGTTTTAAGGAAAAAATAAAGGCCGAGAAAAAAAGTAATAGTTAAATATGCACCTAGCCAGTTTGGTTGACCGAGGGTCGAAAATAATCTTTCGGCCGGACGGAATTGATCCGTCCAACAACTATCGGTTAGCTTACCGGTAAAAACAAAGCAGGAAAGATCATAGCCAAACTTTCCCGGCAAACCCCAAAGAATAACTGCAACGGAGGAAAAAATAGATAATTTAAGCAAGTTAAAAATAAAACGCTCGCCAAAATCTGGGAAGTTGGAAACAAACCCATAATACAAAATCAAATAAGCAATAAGAGAGAGCAAACCGCCATTAAAACGTCCATAATAACCAAAAAAAGAAGTGTGGCGATCGATGGAGAAAACCGTCGATATCAACTGAGTAAGAGAAAATAAAAATATCGGGATATCAAAAGGAGTTTTTTTTATTATAATTTTATTGTTGACAATCATCTTTAACAACCAGAAAAATAAAATAAGAGTAGTAATGATATAAATAAGCAACACTTTATTAAATTCAAAGAGTTCCGAGGTGTGAGATGACATGATCAATGGGGTAAAAATAAAAAGAGAGTAAAAGCAATATTTAAGGAATTTATTTATATAATCAATCAGTCTTGATTTTAGCATTTTATTTTTGATCTTTGACTTTTGAATTTTGATTTTTCTTTACCATGTTTAATTTTATTGAAAATCTTAAAAAACTGCAACGGTCTTTTTTAACGCCATTTGATGTCTATTTTGATTTTGGCACGACTAACACACGGATTGCCATTAAGGATAGAGGAGTGGTCTTAAGACAACCGACAGTGATTGGATTAAATACCAAAACAAAAGAGTATATTTTTTTTGGCAATGAAGCAAAAAAAATCATTGGTAAGACGCCGGATTTTATCCAAATAATTCACCCAATCGTTAACAGCATCATTTCTAACTTTGACGCCCAATTGGTTTTAATCGAATATTTATTTTCTAAATCGGTAAAAATTTATTTGAATAATTTTAGACTTCTTAAACCTTTTTTAAGAGCGATCGCGGCCGTTCCCTATTCGGCTACTGAAATCGAAAAGAAGGCGGTTGAAGAAGTTCTTTTTAAACTAAACTTTTCTTCGGTTTTTTTGATCGAAAAACCGGTGGCCAACGCGGCCGGTGTCAGTGGCGACATCTTATCACACCATCCCATTTTAATTGTTGACTTGGGCGGCGGGTTGATTGAGGCAGCCATCATCAGTGGAGGAGGCATCGTCAGTGAAAAGACTTTAAGAACGGCTGGAGAAGGTTTTGGACAAATTTTAGCCAATTATTTATATCTCAAACACGGTATTATTCTGGGCGATGCCACATGCGATTTGGTAAAAACTTCATTATTGAATTTTCAAAACGAAGAAAAAATTATGACGGTCAGGGGGAAATCTTTGGAAACGGGGTTACCAAAATCAATTAGATTAAAATCCTCAGAAATTAAAGAAGCTCTTTTTACTTCAATGACCCAAATTATCGATATTATTAAGGAATTGATGGAAATTGCTCAACCCGAGATTGTTGATGAGATCTATACCCAAGGAGTTGTTTTAACTGGCGGGTTGGCTAACGTCAAGGGAATTGAAACTTTTATTGCCAAAGAAATTAAAATCAAAGTCAACATCGCCACTAATCCTTCTGATGTTACTATTAACGGTATCATTAATATTGGTAAAAACCAAGACCAGCTGTCAAAATTGACCATTTCCCCCATATAAAAAATCCATTGCTTTTTATTATTTTTCATTTATAATAATGATTGCACTTTGACAATAAATTTTTTAGTTTATCAATCGGGTTAGGAATCAGGTACCATTCGGTACCTGACTTTTAACCAGGCGCAGACTTGTGCCTGGTTTTATTAAGAGTTTGATCCTGGCTCAGGATAAACGTTGGCGGTGTGCCTGAGATATGCAAGTCGAATGTCCCCGCTGCAAGGCGGGGTAATGGCGGACGGCTGAGTAACACGTAGAAATCTGCCTCAAAGTGAAGACTAGTCCATCGAAAGGTGGAGTAATGCTTCATGTGTTAGATGCAAATCTAATAAAGAGTGTAACTACTTGCTTTGAGATGAGTCTGCGGTCTATCAGGTAGTTGGTAGGGTAAAGGCCTACCAAGCCTATGACGGATAGCTGGCCTGAGAGGGTGGTCAGCCAGAGGGGCACTGAGACACGGGCCCCACTCCTACGGGAGGCAGCAATCAGGAATAGTCGGCAATGGGCGAAAGCCTGACCGCGCGACACCGCGTGCAGGAAGAAACTCTTCGGAGCGTAAACTGCTGTGATAAGGGAAGAAAGGCCCGCTTAGCGGGCTTTGACGGTACCTTATAAGAAAGGGGCCGCTAACTGCGTGCCAGAAGCGTCGGTAATACGTGGGCCCCAAACGTTATCCGGTTTTATTGGGCTTAAAGGGTCGTGTAGGCGGTGCGATAAGTCTTGGTTTAAATACTACGGCTTAACCGTAGGACAGGCTAAGATACTATCGAACTAGAGTTATCTTAAGGGAAACTGGAACTCAGGGAGGAGTAGTGAAATGCGTTGATACCCTGGGGAACACCAGTGGCGAAGGCGAGTTTCTAGAAGGTAACTGACGCTGAAACACGAAAGCTAGGGGAGCGAAGCAGATTAGAGACCTGCGTAGTCCTAGCCGTAAACTATGCTTGCTAGCTGCATTGACCCCGCTTTTGCGGGGTTGGTGTGGCGAAGGGAAACCGTTAAGCAAGCCGCCTGGGGAGTACGACCGCAAGGTTAAAACTCAAAGGAATTGGCGGGGAGGCACACAACCAGTGGAACATGTGGTTTAATTCGAAACGAACCGAAGAACCTCACCAGGACTTGACATGCCACCGTACATTTTGCTAGAAATAGTGAGAAATCCGCAAGGATGGTGGCACAGGTGCTGCATGGCCGTCGTCAGCTCGTTCCGTGAGGAGTACCCTTAAGTGGGACAACGAGCGCAACCCCCATCCCGAGTTAAATCTGTCTCGGGAAACGGTCCCGACATTTCGTCGGGAAGGAAGGAGGGGTAGACGTCAGGTCAGCATGGTCCTTATGTCCTGGGCTACACACATGTTACAATGGACAGAAATAATGTGTTTTGCTACTTTGCGAAAAGAAGCTAATCACTAAACCTGTTCTCGGTGGGGATTGAAGTCTGCAACTCGACTTCATGAACGTGGAATTGGTAGTAATCGTGGATCAGTCATGCCACGGTGAATGCGTTCTTGCCTCTTGCACACACCGCCCGTCAAGCCAACAAAGTCGATGCTATTCGAAACTTTCCGATCTAATCGGGAAAAGAGAATAATTTTGGCGATGGGGGTTAAGTCGTAACAAGGTAGCCGTTCTGGAAGGAGCGGCTGGATCACCTCCTTTCTAATTTTTTTCTTTAGAAAAAAATTAGTCCTCCAAAATCTGGAGGACTTAAAAATAAACATCACCTAACCCGTTTGCTAAACTAAAACTTTATCTCCATTCCCGGGCGAGGATAATTAAATTTTGCCAAGATGTCATCACATTTTTCTTCGTCAAAACAGCGCCAAACCGAAATCTCAAGATAAGGATTGTCTTTAGAACCAGATGAACCAGGATAAATAACTAGTTGTCCAGTCGATCCAACAAATAAGCTGGGGACATATGTAACTTTTTTTTTAACTTTATTAATTTCAACCTCTATCTCATTTCCAAATTCATATTTTCCCTTAATGTCTTCATGAATAATGGTGGTCTTTATATTGCCATAATTATCTATATGACCAATATAAAAACCTTTTAAATATGGAACGATATTCATATGTGTTTCTTCCAACCCCATTTCATCCTCCATTTCATCTATTAAATGAGCACAAACTCGACTATAAAGATCACGGGATCGAAAATGAGTGTCTTTATCTATTAAGCCTTGATAAACAAAAATTTCGTCAATTTTTGGTTTTATTAAAGAAAAATCGTAACCAGCATTTGGCCCACAAACATAAATACCGGTTTTTAGCTTAATAACAATAAAATTATCTCCCTTAGTCTGTGAACTATCTTCTTGGTTTGATGAATGAATCACAGTATTTTGGAAAATAATCGTTTTAAGAGGTCGTCCATATTGTTCTTCTATTTCTACCACTTGAGCTAGTAGATATCCTGTATGAATCGTCGACGGAGTAGAGGATACATAATTTATGTTAGCTAACTCTGGCTGCTGGAGAAATCCCTCTACTGCCGATCGGAATTCCTGCCGAGTCAAGCTATCATCAGCCCAATCAGTTATAACAATTAATTTTTTCATCTATGATAAATGTCAAGGGTAATTTGTTTTTCCCTTAACTTAATAACTTTTAAACGCTTCCTATTAAACAACTTTGATCAACCATCTATTCGCCCGTTAGTATAGGACAG